>Ga0307963_1000349_pt1 | contig 29471 bp, 29 predicted proteins | sample OrgLakmetagen594_FD_201829 | JGI IMG/M metagenome (GOLD analysis project Ga0307963, IMG submission 201829) | Saline water microbial communities from Organic Lake, Antarctica - #594 | ecosystem: Environmental > Aquatic > Non-marine Saline and Alkaline > Saline | place: Antarctica: Organic Lake... | reverse complement strand
TACGTTGTAGTACATGGTCGGTTACGATGTGTAAGTAGTCTGCAACCACTGCCTCACGTGTGTGTGTGCAGGAGCACCAGAGTCTATATGTGCTGGGCAAGAACATCACCAATTGTACATTTGAGCCGTTGCCCAGCCATGTGGCCCCTCAATTCAGGGAGCTCGTGAGTTCAATGCTGCAACCCTCTCCACACAGCAGGCCTACCATCGACCAGGTGTGATTTGAGTGACATTGTGTGTGCATGGTGTGTCCTATCCCTTACTGTTTGCTGCTGTGCGTTGCTAGCTGTGATCGCTACGCATCTGGAGTGCGCTAATGAAGCTGTTAGTCCTTATTGTTTGCTGCTGTGCGTTGCTAGCTGTGATCGCTACGCATCTGGAGTGCGCTAATGAATCCGTTAGTCCTTATTGTTTGCTGCTGTGCGTTGCTAGCTGAGATCGCTACGCATCTGGAGTGCGCTTATGAATCCGTTAGTCCTTATTGTTTGCTGCTGTGCGTTGCTAGCTGTGATCGCTACGCATCTGGAGTGCGCTAATGAAGCTGTTAGTCCTTATTGTTTGCTGCTGTGCGTTGCTAGCTGTGATCGCTACGCATCTGGAGTGCGCTAACGAAACCGTTAGTCCTTATTGTTTGCTGCTGTGCGTTGCTAGCTGTGATCGCTACGCATCTGGAGTGCGCTAATGAAGCTGTTAGTCCTTATTGTTTGCTGCTGTGCGTTGCTAGCTGTGATCGCTACGCATCTGGAGTGCGCTAATGAAGCTGTTAGTCCTTATTGTTTGCTGCTGTGCGTTGCTAGCTGTGATCGCTACACATCTGGAGTGCGCTAACAAAGCCGTTAGTCCTTATTGTTTGCTGCTGTGCGTTGCTAGCTGTGATCGCTACGCATCTGGAGTGCGCTAATGAAGCCGTTAGTCCTTATTGTTTGCTGCTGTGCGTTGCTAGCTGTGATCGCTACGCATCTGGAGTGCGCTAATGAAGCTGTTAGTCCTTATTGTTTGCTGCTGTGCGTTGCTAGCTGTGATCGCTACACATCTGGAGTGCGCTAACGAAGCCGTTAGTCCTTATTGTTTGCTGCTGTGCGTTGCTAGCTGTGATCGCTACGCATCTGGAGTGCGCTAATGAAGCTATTAGTCCTTATTGTTTGCTGCTGTGCGTTGCTAGCTGTGATCGCTACGCATCTGGAGTGCGCTTATGAATCCGTTAGTCCTTATTGTTTGCTGCTGTGCGTTGCTAGCTGTGATCGCTACGCATCTGGAGTGCGCTAATGAAGCTGTTACTCCTTATTGTTTGCTGCTGTGCGTTGCTAGCTGTGATCGCTACGCATCTGGAGTGCGCTAATGAAGCTGTTAGTCCTTATTGTTTGCTGTTGTGCGTTGCTAGCTGTGATCGCTACGCATCTGGAGTGCGCTAATGAAGCTGTTAGTCCTTATTGTTTGCTGCTGTGCGTTGCTAGCTGTGATCGCTACGCATCTGGAGTGCGCTAATGAAGCAATGATTCAGGTGGAACCATTGGGCTGCATTGTGATTACACATAAACAGGGTTAACCAGGACCATATATATAGGTATGTGGTGTATGTACGGTATTTTTGGCAGGGAAAGCACCAAATATACGGTCATATATGGTGCATATACATAATATATACAGTTCTGGCCAACTACACATGAACGATATGCTGCCTGTATTGCTGCAAATATAGCTGCAGATATGCTGCGTGGTAGCTTGAGCAGACAGGTGCACTGAAGTGGACGCAGATGCATTGAAGTGGACGCAGATGCACTGAAGTGGATGCAGATGCACTGAATGGATGCACTGAAGTGTTTGCTTGAGCAGACAGATGCACTGAAGTGGACGCAGTGCACTGAAGTGGACGCAGATGCACTGAAGTGGATGCAGATGCACTGAATGGATGCAGATGCACTGAATGGATGCAGATGCACTAAATGGATGCACTGAAGTGTTTGCTTGAGCAGACAGATGCACTGAAGTGGATGCCAGAATAGGCAAACAAAAAGCACAGTACAAAGCACGTCTGCTGCTATTGCTGTGCACCAACACACCAACACACACACACACATACACACTTGCTACAAAACTTGTGTAATGTTGGCCAGAACCGTATGGATGCACCGTATATATGACCGTATTTTTGGTGTTTTCCCTGCCACAAATACCGGATACATTGTATATGTATGGTCAACCCAAACCTTTGCGAGTTTTGTATCCTTTTTGCTGCTGCAGTTCTACTGTGTGTGTAAGAGCAGCAGCCGCAAAGTAGTGTTGGTACAATGAAAATACAGATGCGTTTCAACAAGACAAATGCATTTTGTGTCAAAAGATACAAACACTTTCCTTCTCTAGTCCCTGTTGCTGCCGCAGATCTGCCGTGTGTATGAGCAGCTGCCACAAATTGTGCTTGAGCAGCTGCCACAAAATGTGTGTGAGCTGCTACCACAAAACGTGTCTGAGCCGCTGCCATATATATAAAGTGTGTTTGAGCAGCTACCATAAAAGTGTGTGGCAGTGTGGGGAGTGGCAGTGTGGGGAGTGTGTGGCAAAGTGTGTCTGAGCAGCTGCCACAAAATGTGTCTGAGCAGCTGCCATAAAGTGTGCTTGAGCAGCTGCCACAAGTATGTGGCATTGTGGGAAGTGGCAGTGTGGGGAGGGTGTGGCAAAGTGTGTCTGAGCAGCTGCCACAAAATGTGTCTGAGCAGCTGCCATAAAGTGTGCTTGAGCAGCTGCAACAAGTATGTGGCAGTGTGGGGAGTGTGTGGCAAAGTGTTTTTGAGCAGCTGCCACAAAATGTGTCTGAGCAGCTGTAAATAAATGTGTTAAAGCAGCTGCCACAAAAGTGTTTGGTGCAGCGGGGAGACACGTGCATTGCCCTTCCTCTCTCGCCTTCCTTCGCTGCTTCTATGTTGGAACAGCTGCCACAAAGTGTTCGGTGCTGCAAAGACACAAACGCAACGTAACGAGGCAAACACATCTACCTATATCACATCTACCTGTATCTCACACATCTACCTGATCTAACACATCTACCTTATCACATCTACCTGTATCTCACACATCTACCTGTATCTCACACATCTACCTGGATCTCACACATTTACTTGTGTCTCACACATCTACCTGGATTTCACACATCTACCTGTATCTCATAAATCTACCTGGATCTCACACATCTACATGTATCTCACACATGTACCTGGATTTCACACATCTACCTGGGTCTCACACATCTACATGTATCTCACACATCTACCTGGATTTCACACATCTACATGTATCTCACACATCTACCTGGATCTCACACATCTACCTGTATCTCACACATCTACCTGTAACAAACATTTCCTCTCTTGCCTTCTGTCGCTGCTGCAGATCTGCCGTGTGTTGGAACAACCGTGGAACCACGATTACCAGTGAGCGCACCACCACCACCACCCACCACTACCACCACCACCAGTGAACGCACAGGAGAGGCAATTGGCTGATGGGAAGCGCACTTACGTATTGGACGTACCCTGTATACTACCCTTCCCTCTATTGACGGACCGACTCGCAATGAATGATGACCACCAAAAGAGCTAGAGACGCACACACACACAATCACATACACACACACTCACACACACACTCACACACACACACACGCCCCAGAAAATAGCAAGAAATGGCGCATGTGCACGTAAGCTTTTAAGAGTTAAACAGGAATGATGCGACAGCACTGCATGGTGATGACAACGGATAGAACGATGATTCACGTGCTTGGAGGTATCTGTGGTAGCCTGTTCTTAAGGTGGAAGGGGGTTATTGTTAATGGATAGAGGCACCCTTCACGGCTGTGTTGTTGCACTGTGTGGCACTGTTTTGCACCATTTGCACTGTGTTGCACTGTGTTGCACTGGTTTGCACTGGTTTGCACTGTGTTGCACTGTGTGGCACTGTGTGGCACTGTGTGGCACTGTGTGGTACTGTGTGGCACTGTTTTGCACTGTGTGGCACTGTGTGGCACTGGTTTGCACTGTCTTGCACTGCCACTGTGTTTAACGCTGACTGGTATGAACGAGTCTGCCAGGTGCGTCTAAACTGCCTCCTTCAGGTTGTAATGGTTACAGTACACACACACACAGAAGGGTCAAGACCAGGTTGTTTGGCCGATCGGTTGCTGGCTGGTTTCTGTTTCCTCCGTTACAAGTTGTGGCTTAAGACGGCTCTTATGTGTACCAACCCCATTGTGTGTACCAACCTCATTCATCACGCTGGCGGTGCTAACACTGCCAGCGGAGTTTTGTACAGTAGAGGATGTGCAGACACACGCATGGGGCACCCTTGTACAGAAGGGAGAGGTGCTTGGCTGTGCTATGTAGTTAGGTTCTTTGTTATCAATCACCCGCATCTGCCAATTGAGAGCAGTTCAGCAGCAACACAGGCCTGCAATGGAATAGTTGCTTGGGCGGTATCTATGTTATGTTGTTTGTGCAGCATTATTTCTGATTATTTCTGTCAAGTGCTTTTTGGCTTGCGCACTTGCTGTGATTTGACGGGAAGTCCGGCTAGAGGCAAAGACTGCTATTATCTATCTCGTCCAGAACATTTTTCTTATAGGGCTTTAGCTAGTGGGGCAGAGCAATGGCATTTAACATTTTTCCTACCTTTTTAATCCTCATGTTTATCTAGTCAGATGTTGCACACAAGCAACATTTCAAATTTTAAACCCTGTAATTTCAGGCTGTTGGATAGGGTCTCCCAAAAAAGCAGTGTGGATTGAATATGTGAGCACCTCTCAAATGATGATGGCGTATTACATAGGTCAAGGGGAGATAGCAAACTCCCTATTATGAGGTCGAAACAAACTGAAATTTGATAAATAAAAAGGAGTTGCTTCTTTCAAAACCATCAACTTGATTCATTATTCAATGGAACTGGAAATATTGCAACTGCTACCTGGGGACCTTTTTGAAACTGAAACCCACTGTAGTGTATGTATAATACTGAGTAACATATTACAGCAACTTGCAGCCTTCAGACGCATTTTGAATCCGCTGTACAGGTGTACAAACCAAAAGCCTAAAGCAGCAGAGAATGCTTTGCCAAGGATACCAAAGCAAGGTGAAAATTACTCACGGATCCATCAGCCTCAGTCTCAGTCCAAATTCTGTTATTCCCGAGCAACCCCTCACGTCCCTGTCTGCTATGTAACATGTGAAGTTATAACAACTATAACAATACGTCAACACAAGCTGTACAAACCACGATCAGGGTCACGAGCTTGTCGTATAAAAATGTGTTTCTCAGCTTTCCACACATCTGCCCGGGAAGGAGGATTTCCATGCTCCTTCTTGAATAGAAGCACATCGCACATCGAAACGACTGCACATGCTACCCAGACCGCACATGAGCTCACCAAGCCGTCTGTGGTGTGATTGCCTTGCAAAGAAAAAGAAAAGAAAGTTTAAACTCTGCTGGTAGTGATGACACAGCCAGCATGATTAAGGGAGGAGGTTAGCTACATAGATGCCTTGCAACTACTTTGCGAGAATCTGCGCCACGAAGCTCTCTAGCTGTTGCAACAGGCCTATGGTGGTCACCAGCTGCTCTCTGGCTTGCTGCCTGATGTTTTCGTCCCCGTTTGCCGCCTCCTCAAGCTGGCCGTCCAACTGTTGAGCAGCAACAAATGTGAGCAAGTTTCAAAGTGGCTTGTAGCCTTTTGCTTTGGGTGGTTTTTGCTACCCAGGTGTGTACATAAATATTACAAGTGTGGGTGGCCGCCTCTTGTTGCTGACCGTGCAGCTGTCAAGCGACAATGATGATGATTAAGCAACAATGTGTTAAGCGACAAAATGGTTACATTAGCGTGCTAAGCGACAATGGTTAAAAAAGCGTGTTGAGCGAAAATGATAAAGCGACAATGTGCTTAGCGACAAAATGGTCGCAATAGCGTGTTAAGCGACAATGTGTTTAGCGACAATGGTTAAAGAAAAGAAAAGACTCCGCTGGTAGTGGTGACACCGCCAGCATGATTGAGGTACAATGGTTACAATAGCGTGTTAAGCGACAAAATGGTTACAATAGCGTGTTAAGCAACAATGTGTTAAGCGACAATGGTTACAATGTGATCAACAGCAGCAACTATTGCAAGCAATATGCCATGCCAACAAGTGGTTTGAGTATGTGTGAGGCATCTTAACTGCATATTGATGGATGCGTGGTAGGGTTGGCCAGAACCATGTATAAAGACCGTATATGACCGTACATTTGGTGAGTTCCCTGCCAAAACCACCGTATGTACACCGTGTATATATATATACAAGTTGGTTTCCATATATATGTTGTTATATATATGTTGGTTTCCATGTATATGTTGTTATATATATATGTTGGTTTCTGGTTTCTGATCAACCCTAGTGCGTGGGCACGTTCAGGTGTTAAAGTGGGGAGCCTTTGCTCAAATGCACCAGCCCGTACAAAAGAAAGGTCCACACTAGCGTGCAAACTAGGCAGAGCTTTGTATGCATGTAGGACGAAGATGCACAGGTGTTGTGTGCCTTGTGTGCATGTAGGACGAGGTGTTGTGTGCCTTGTGTGCATGTAGGACAAAGTAGATGCTGTGTGCCTTGTGAGATGTTGTGTGCTTTGTGTGCATGTAGGACGAAGATGCACAGGCTTGCGTGGTACATGTGCCAAATCATAATTTGCTGGTTTAAATTATGAAATCATGGTTTGCTGGTTTTAAATATGAAATCATGGTTTGCTGGTATCAAATATGCAATCACCAAATATGCAATCATAGATTGCTGGTATCAAATATGACATCATAGTTTGCTGGTGTCAAATATGAAATCATAGTTTGCTGGTATCAAATATGAAATCATGGTTTGCTGGTATCAAATATGAAATCATAGTTTGCTGGTATCAAATATGAGATCATAGTTTGCTGGTATCAAATATGAAATCATCGTTTGCTGGTATCAAATATGAATTTGAAACTCCAAACGAGTGCAACTTTGAGCACCATTAAAGGGCTGCGGCATTGGTAAAAATGTTTTTTAATCCAACTAGACCTCTCTCTTGTTTGATTTGATTGAAGCAGTGCTTTCCTTGGCGTCATATTTGTCGTATATACTTGTATGTGTATTAAAAATGCAGTGTATTTCCTTGTGTGAGTTAATCCTAGTATCTGCTATTCGTGCTTGCCAAACCACAAGTGCGACGAGCAGCAGTTCACCATTCAGTACAGAACCGAGTCTTACATACTACCGTACCTTTCTTAACTCACCCCGGGTAAATAACGTTTTTTGGTATAATACAAATCGTACTGCTGCACGCAATTCCTGATCCCCATTGATTGGCGTACAAACTAGTTCAGAGTCAAGGGCTTTTAAGGTGCTGGCACTCAAGTGCTCCCTTGATGATAATCATGCTGGGCATCTTTAATCTTTACACTACCAGCGTGGCCATTCTTTTCTAATTTTGTGGCGCCGTCTCATTACCGTGGACAGGACAGGAGCGGAAAGAACAGGAGAAAGAGTGAGCACGACAAGCACTGAATCGAATAGAGAGCACTGATTGTATCCACCAAATCCGGTCTTTCTTGTCAAAATGGAGGAAAATGTGGAGGGTAATAGTACCAAGAAGCCAAGAAGTAGCATGCTGCAGCAGCGCACCTTTTGGTACGACATGATGATGGTTTCCACCAGCTTTTCCCCCTCCTGCCTCTTCTCAGGAGGCTGTAGTCCTGTGACGCCCTTGACGATCAGCCGGAATGTGCCTGCAGGTATTTGTCACAGGAACATGCGCATTTGCTGGTTTCCTTTTTACTGAAATCCTGTGACGCCCTTGACGATCAGCCGGAATGTGCCTGCAGGTGTTTGTCACAGGAACATGCGCATTTGCTGGCTGCCTTTTTACTGGAATCCTGTGACGCCCTTGACTATCAGCCGGAATGTGCCTGCAGGCATTTGCCACAGCAACATGCGCATTTGCTGGCTGCCTTTTTACTGAAATCCTGTGACGCCCTTGACGATCAGCCAGAATGTGCCTGCAGGTATTTTTCACAGGAACATGCGCTGGCTTTCTTTTTACTGAAATCCTGTGACGCCCTTGACAATCAGCCGGAATGTGCCTGCAGGTATTTGTCACAGGAACATGCGCATTTGCTGGCTGCCTTTTTTTCTGATATCCTGTGATGCCCTTGACGATCAGCTGGCATGCGCCTGCAGGAGGATGTTGCAGGATTGTGCACATTTTCTGCTTGCCTCTCTTTTTCAATCCATGACGCCCTTACAATCAGCTGGCATGTGCCCGCAGGGCTCCAGGCTTCTCAGTGGGCAGCGTTGCCAAAGTGTGTTGAGTAGTAGGGTGCGCTTGCAAGCAAGTCAAAAGTTTAGTCAAAAGTCAAAAATTAAGTGATAAAATGCTGCTTAACATTCCCTGATTGCACGTACATATGAAGGAATGTTTACGCCATGGTGGATGTTGGGTATCTGTTGTACAAAGTACTTCATCCTGCTGCCATCTTCCCCATCCAAGGTTCATAATCTCATTTCTTCGCGTCAAATCACCGCATCCCATGCCGGATCTCACCCAAAATCAGGGACGGTCACTTTCCTCACTCACACGGATCAGCTGATCTCCATTTTTTGTGTGAAATCACCGCATCCCATGCAGGATCCCTCACCCAAGATCACGAGCAGTCACACTTTTCTCACTCACATGGATCAGCGTTGCCGAACGGCAGCTGGTACTGCTGCGTGGCCTGTGTCGCTCGTGTCTCAAGGTCAGCCTGACTTGCATCAAATATGTAGCAGTTCAGGGAGGAGGAGCGCACGGCCTGTCAGGCACAGTGGTAGTGAATGAGCATGAGTGAAGAGTGTGTGTGGTGTTGGTGCTTTGTAGCAGTTCAGGGAGGAGGAGCGCACGGCCTGTCAGGCACAGTGGTAGTGGATGAGCATGAGTGAAGAGTGTGTGTGGTGTTGGTGAAGTGTATCAGTTCAGGAGGGAAGAGCTCACGGCCTGTCGAGTTGTGGGTGTTAGGGTTTGTGGTGCTGGTTTCAAGATGCAGCTGTGGTGTGGGTACCCAAGTTTACTTGGTGATTTCTAGGGCACTTGACCCTAGAGGAAGATAGAAAACCTAATTTCAATCATGTTTGAATCAGGGGGTTGAGCTGCTCACCTCCAGCGCTGGCGTGTATCCTGAATATGACGTGTCGTTGCTGTTGAGCAAGTACGTGGTCGCCACGTTCAGCCTTTGCAATGCTACTCGCACGGGGGCGAGATCTGCATCAGGTGTTCCATGCATTTTTTGTTGATGAGCTTGGTGCAATCCATGTACTTTTTTGTTGGTGAGCTTGGCCCCAGCTTGGTGCAATCTGATATCCTCGTGCGTTGATTGGTGATTGCTGATAAAAGTAACAGAGAAGAAATTGTTTTGTGCTGCTAATCACTCTTTCACATCAACATGTGTCACTGTGTCACTCTCGCCGGTATCTCTCATTGTACTCACATACGTCTGCATTAGCGATCTGCCTGTCTTTCCATAACTGCATGGTGGGTAGTGGAAGAGGGCACACAGAAGATGTTTTTGTAAGTGTGTTTTGTGTGTGTGTGTGTGCTTTGCGTGTGTGTGTGTGTGTATGTGTGTGTGTGCTTTGCGTGTGTGTTTGTGTGTGTACGCTTTGTGTGTGTGTGTGTGCTTTGCGTGTGTGTGTGAGCGTGTGTGTGTGTGTGTGTGTGTTCATGTTTGTGTATATGTGTGTGTATATGTGTGTGTGCGTGTTTGTACCTGCGCAACGCTCTGCCCAAATGCAGAGGCGTCCGCTTCATCTACGTTGGGCAACAAAACTGAGCTCGCACACAATCCTGCCAGTAGGGCTCTCTTAGTGATGCTACGGGCAGTGCTGATCTCTGTGCTATGAGAGGATGAGCATCTAAGCTGCTGCCTGCTGCTCTGACTGAAAGCAGAGGAAGGCAAATCCGCTGGTCTAGTCAGCAATTTCAGGTTTGCTTTGGGGTAATGCAAAAAGCATCTGCTGTGCATTCTGAGCATGCTTTGGTCGCTTTTAAATGAGCTTGCAATTTCATGCTTGCATGCACTTTTGGGAAAAGGGTCTCCAAGAGGAAAACTGCCAATTTATTTTGTTCTGAAAGTCATTATGAATGCTGCTTTACTTGTTACGGGATTGCTGTGCTGGCTTGAATCAGACGCCGCGGCTGTCAAAGCCTACACCTACTCTGGCCCATCCTCTTGGGCTTCCACCTTGACCTCAAGCGAGGAATACCAGCCAGTATTGTGAGACGGCGTGTTTTATCACATGCTTGCACACATGCTTTCACACACACACACACACACACACACACACACACACACACACACACACACACACACACACACACACACACACACACACACACTCACACACACATACACACACACATACACACACACGCTCATACACATACTCATACACCCACACCCACACCCACACCCACACCCAAACCCACCCCCCCCACACCCACACTAACACACACGCGTGTGAAAAAAGGTGAGGCACACATGCAGGCTTGTGCACTAGCGCTTTACGCATCATAAACATTCGCATATGCACAGCACAGTTGCTAAGCTGACGGCCACGAGTTAGTTGTATGTACCACCAACGTATGCTTTTTGCTTTCAGGAAGACACCCCTCCCGCATGAGCAACTGAAAGAGAGTGACCTTCCTTCTGCGTGGGACTGGTAAGAAGTCCTACATACAAGAGAATTTAGGGAGCAACTGATAGTGGCACTGGCAAACAAGAGAATATAGGGAGCAACTGATAGTGGCACTGGAAAAAGGGTGTGCAAGCAACAGAACACTCACACACACACACACATGCACTAATCAGAACTCGCTGTAAAAAATGTGGCAGTTTTGCTTGTTGTCCTTTCAATAAGCTCCCGACCAACGCTTAACTTATTTAAAAGGAGTGCACGAGGAGAAGCCACTGAAGTCCTAGGTGCTTTTCAGGCGTGTTTCACACGCAGACGTTATAAGGCACAATCTAGGCGGAGCTGAAACAGCATGCCTTAATAATTGACCCTAAACAGAACTATTGAAGTGCTCACACTAAAGCATGGGGTACACCCAAAGCCTTTGAAGCCTTTGCACATTAAGACTCAAAGGTAAGAGCCAGGTCGTAATCATCCCTATCTGTGGGATTGATTAGACTAGACTAAATTACAAAGGACCGGCAGCCGCTATGTTGGGCTAATGGGTCTGGTGCTGGTACCTTCCAGCACACTGAAAATGAAAACAGACTGTATTGGGAGAAAAGGAAACAGAGATTGATGTTTGAATTGAGATGTGGGATAGAGATCTGAGGGAACCCTACAGAATTAGGGGGTAAGGGACGTGGGTGGGGTTAGAGCTTATTGTCCTGGAGCATTGGCCGGCAGAATTGGGAAAAGATCACTGACACCAGTAAGTAAAAAACAGGAGAGAAGGAGATGGCACTATTGTGGTACCAGACTATTTACAAAGGGTTTACAAAGGGGGTAACAGGCAGCCATATATGTTAGGCTGATGGGAAGGCTATTCACAGCTTGCCTGCCTACTCCAGCAACAGGCACATTTTTAGGGTTGGCCAGAACCGTATATATACACCGTATATTTGGTAATTTCCCTGCCAAAAGCACCATATATACACCGTATATATATAGAGTTCTGGCCAACCCTACACATTATGTCTTCCTTCTCTGGGCCTTATCGGCCACACAAATGATGGTACGGTGAAGAGACATTAGGTAAGGTAAGGTAAGGTTACATCGCTATATATGCCTCTGGTGGGCATCTAGCGGAAGCTTGGAAAAAAGCCTGTAACCAAACTAAAAAAACGAAGAGACATTAGTTCGGTGAAGAGCCATCGGTACGGTGAAAAGCCATTGATACCGTAAATAGCCATTATAGTTCGCAGCCTTCTCGGAGAAAGAAATCCTTGGCCTTTTTGCGACCTCCAAAAATGCCTTTTTGTGGGGAGGAAATGTTGCAGTGGCAAAACGCTTCTCTTCCTTTTTGTACCCTTTCCTGCCTGCGGAATCACATGCACTGTTAGCAGCAAAGTCGCATGCAAGACAAAAGCCTTTTCCTTCTCATTTCAGTCTATCCACAGCACCCCTTCTTTTTTTTGCGTGTGTGTAGGCGTGGCGTGGACGGCAAGAACTACTGCAGCTTCACTCGTAACCAGCACGTGCCTCAATACTGGTATGTGTGTGTGTGTGTGTGTGAGACTGCTGTGTGTGCCGGCATGTGTGTATGTGTGCATGTGTGTGTGACTGCGCTGTGTGCATGTGTGTGTGATGTGTGTGTGTGATGTGTGTGTGTCTGCACACAACAAGTGCTTATCCTATAAAACGGTGCTCACTCTAGGCTCAAAACCGCACACCAGCAATTGATCATGGCGTTGTGTGCAAGTTTAGTTTGAATTACAAGGCCTCCAGTCTGGCATGGCTGCTTAAATAGGTCCCAACATAAACATCAATCAAACAGGTCAACAGCTGCACTAATAGATTTGTAAACCTCTGGTTTTTGTTGAGAAACAAAAACTTTGATACCACCGTCAGAAATAATATCAAATATAAGGTTGAACTGGTGCCGTGAATGCAAGGATCTAATGCTATGCTGGACTACCAGCCTGTTTGCTGGCATTTAGTTTGAAGCCCTTACTACAGCTGATCTTTTTTTTTAAGTGAGCAGCTTATAGGCAAAATTGCTCACACCACTAGACCTGTACTCACAAATTTGTGTTTGATCGAGTTTGAGCCTGTGTGCATGTATCTGCATCGGACTGTGTGTGTGTCACTCTTGTCTCGGACTGCATGCCCAACTGTTGGGATGTCCGACTGTTGGGACTGTGTGTGTGTGTCATTCTTTGCTCGGACTTCATCGAACTGTGTGTGTAGCTTGTTGTTTCGCTCATGCCAGTGCACACAATGCTCGGATTGGGCGTGCTCCAAACTGCCTGCTTGTATTTGCCCACGTCTGAAAAACCGTGCACGCCTCTGCACTGGACGACCTCAATTTTAAAATTCATCACAAGCTTTGTTATGGTGTTAATCGAATACGGCGCCTTCTGCTGTCGCTAATCTCCATCCTCTCTTTGCAAAGTCCTCTCAGTTGTCACATGACACGCACATGACACACACATCACACACACATGGCACACACACACGTGCACACACGTACACACGCATACACACACACGTGCACACACACACATGCACACACACAAGCACACACTTACACAACTTCATTCACCGTCAACGCTCCCTAACAAATTTGTTCATGGGTGTTTACTGTATTTTGCAGTGGCTCCTGCTGGGCGCATGCTGCCACATCCTCCCTAGCCGATCGAGAGAACATTGTCCGCAAGGTAAGATAGTCTCACTGAGACTGCTGTGATTGAAATGACCTGAGCTGATAGCAGTCGTCGATTGCAAGGTGTTGCAGCTTTCAACCTGATCTAAAAACGACCACAGAAAGCTTTCTTCATGAAGCAAGGCTGCTGTGACCGAATCTGATTTAACAGCAACCATGTTTTATGAATACTTAATTGTTCTATTCTACCACTACGCCCTTCGTTGAAGCTGCTTGTTGATCAGCATGTGAGCTTTGCCTTACACATAAAGCTGGTCTAACCTACTCATTCCCCCCCCCACCACACACACACACACACAAACACACACACGCACACGTTTAGACGCACACAACACACACGCACACACACAGATACACACTTATACACAGGGTGTGTGGCCTTCAGCCTCTCTGTCCGTGCAGAACGCAGTGGACTGCAGTGGTGCAGGCACGTGTGGGGGTGGCACAAGCACACATCCACACACACACACACAGGGCGTGTGGCCTTCAGCCTCTCTGTCCGTGCAGAACGCAGAGGACTGCAGTGGTGCAGGCACGTGTGGGGGTGGCACAAGCACACATCCACACACACACACACACACACACACACACACACAGGGCGTGTGGCCTTCAGCCTCTCTGTCCGTGCAGAACGCAGTGGACTGCAGTGGTGCAGGCACGTGTGGGGGTGGCAGTGACAAGCAAGTGTACAAGTATGCCATGGAGAAGGGCATCCCGCCAGATACCTGCAACGTGTATGTGGCGGACGACCACAAGGTGTGTGTAAGTGAGTGAGTGTGTGTGTATGTGTGCAATGCGGTGGATGACCACTGTGTGTGTGTCATTGTGTGTGTGTGTGTGTGTGTGTGTGTGTGTGAGTGTGTGTGTGTGAGTGTGTGTGTACGTGTGCAATGCGGTGGATGACCACTAGGTGTGTGTGTTTGTGTATGCGGCGGATGACCATTAGTTGTGTGTGTATACGGCAAATTACCACAAGGTGTGTGTGTATCGATGCCACACTGCAACACTGTGTGTATCTATGCCACACTACAGCACTGTGTGTATCTATGCCACACTACAACACTGTGTGTAACTATGCCACACTACAACACTGTGTGTATCTATGCCACACTACAGCACTGTGTGTATCTATGCCACACTACAGCACTGTGTGTAACTATGCCGCACTACAACACTGTGTGAACCTTTGGGGTAACTCTTGACAAACACACTTCAACCTCGTGCTTCTGCTTTGCCTGCACTTGCGCCACAGCATTTTAAAGCGTGTTCTGCACAACTGACTCTTAACAAACATACTCCAAAACCTCAATCCTCGTGCTTCAGCTTTGCCTGCACACTGCGCTACAGTGAGATAAGGCGTGTTCTGCATGACTGACTTTAAACAAACATACTCCAAAACCTCAACTTCCTCATGCTTCTGCTTTGCCTGCACACTGCGCTACAGTGAGATAAGGCGTGTTCTGCATGACTGACTTTTAACAAACACACTCCAAAACCTCAACATCCTCGTGCTTCAGCTTTGCCTGCACACCATTTTACAGTGAGATAAGGCGTGTTTTGCATGACTGACTTTCAATAAACATACTCCAAAACCCGAACCCAAAAATTTGTGCTTCTGCTTTGCCTGCACACCGTTTTACAGTGAAATAAAGCGTATTCTGCACAACACCTTTGCTTTGTTTGTGCAGCATACACATATTTATTTACACATATTTATTTATTTACACATTTATTTTATATATTTATTTATTTACACATATTTGTTTGTTCTGCACAACAACTTTGCTTTGCTTGTGCAGCATACCACAACATAAAGGATACATCTGCACTGGCCACCATCTCCTTTACCAAACAACTGCCACCACCTCCTTTACCGCACCACTGCCGTGCTTTGCTTTGCTTTAACACGTGCTCATACCATAATACCATGAATTGGGCAGCTTCAAACGAAAGGCGTGAAAGTGTGTCACTGCACAAATGAAAGGCGTGAAAGTGTGTCACTGCACAAACAAAAGGCGTTAAAGTGTGTCACTGCACAAACCAATGCATCACCTGCTGGCCCAATGCCAGTACTGCGCACCAACTGCTACGCACTAACGCTTCCTGCATTTTTCTATTATTGTGCATACTGCCATGACAAGCACGAATGCTTCACTGCTGCGCACCAACTGCAACGCACAAACACTTCTTGCTTTTTATTGTCATTGTGCACAGTGCTACGACAAGAAGGAGTGCTTCACCTGCTGGCCCAATGCCACTGCTGCGCACCAACTGCAACGCACAAACGCTTCTGCTCTGCTTTCTTTGTTTCTTGAGTATAGTGCTACGACGAGAACGAGTGCTTCACCTGCTGGCCTAGCGATGGCCGAGAGGGAGGGGGCTGCAATCCAGTGTACAACTACAAGCGCCTGGTGGTGGGCGAGCATGGGAAGGTCAAGGTGGGTGTGGCTCTCTGTGTGTTTATGGTTTTGGTGCACCTACTGTAGGGTGGGAGCAGAGTGGAACCTGGTGTGCAGATGTGAGAACTTGAGTGCGTGGGGGTGGGCAAGTATGGGGAGGTCGAGGTGGGTGTGGCTCTTTGTTTGTTTATGGCTTTGGTGCACCTACCGTAGGGTGGGAGCAGAGTGGAACCTGGTGTGCAGATGTGAGAACTTGAGCGCGTGGTGGTGGGCAAGTATTGGGAGGTCGAGGTGGGTGTGGCTCTCTGTGTGTTTATGGCTTTGGTGCACTTACTGTAGGGTCGGACCTGGTGTGCAAATATGTAGGGTTGGCCAGAACCGTATATGTACACCGTATATGTACACCGTATATTTGGTGGTTTCCCTGCCAACAATACTGTATATGCACCGTATATATAAATTTATGGTTCTGTTCAACCCTACAAAAATGAGAACATGAGCAACCGGCAGTGGGCGAGCATGGGGAGGTCAAGGCGGGTGTGGATCTCAGTTTCTAGGGGGGTGTTACTCAATTTTGTGCGTACAAGTCAAAATACAGTCCAACGTCTTAGTACAGATTGTCAAGATCATTTGAGTCTCAATTTCACACATGTTTCAGGGCTGGTCATTCTCCTGTGCGCTTTACCACAGCCAACTTAAACTCATGCAACTTTTCCTCATTCTCCTGTGTGCGTTATTACAGCCAACTTAACCTCAGCCAACTTAACCTCATTCTCCTGTGTGCTTAATGACATCCAGCTTAATGATACTCGATGCACACTCTCGCAGGGCACTTATGAGATGAAGGCAGAAATGTATGCCAGGGGCCCCATCAGCTGTGCCATTCACGCCTCTCAGAAGATGGACCAATACACAGGTATGGAGCAGGACAGTTGTTTGTGCCAGAGTATACATACACACACACACATACACTCAAATATACGCACACACACATACATACACACACACACACATATACGCACACAAATTTCCAAACACGCCTGACAGTCGGCCTGCACACAAGCATGGTCAACCCTACACGTGTGTGCTATCCGACGCACACAACACCGTACGCACACTGCCGTGAAAAACATTACCCTACACATAGCTGACGCCAATCTGCATGTGTGTGTGTGTGTGTGTGTGTGTGTGTGTGTGTGTGTGTGTGTGTGTGTGAAGGTGGTGGCTTAATTCATGCACATGTGCACAAACTCACGCAGGAGATGCACCAATCCAGCTACAGCTTCTCTAACTCTTTTTTTATGATGTGTGTGTCTCTGTGTCTGTGGCTATTATTTCATCACGCAGAAGACAATCCCATTTACAACTACAGCTTCTCTTACTCGTTTTTTATAATGATAAAGTCTTTGGCGTGCTTATGTCCAAATATTTGGTGCGTTTACCAAGTACGCAATAAATGCACCATTTTCACCAATAACCTCGCTTGTTTGTTATGGCTGTGCCTGTGTTCCTTTCTGCAGGTGGTGTGTTTGCTGAGTGCGTGGTGAACACACAGTTCTGCTCGTTTTTTAATGGATTGCCTATGTTCTGGTTCTGCAGGTGGCGTGTTTGCTGTGTACGCGGTGCACATATTGTTCTCCTTTGCTCGTTGTTAAAGGATTGCCTATGTCCGGTTCTGCAGGTGGCGTGTTTGCTGTGTACGCGGTGCACATATTGTTCTCCTTTGCTCGTTTTTAATGGATTGCCTATGTCCGGTTCTGCAGGTGGCGTGTTTGCTGAGTACGCGGTTGACACTGTCCCAAACCACGTGATCTCGGTCGTTGGTTGGGGTGTTGACAAGGAGACTGGGACAGAGTACTGGATCATGAGGAACTCGGTAGGTGTCAGTACAAGAGGAACTCGGTGGGTGTCATTACATGAGGAGAGCTCAGTAGGTGTCATTACATGAGGAAAGCTTGGTGGGTGTCATTACTTGAGAGCTCGTGGGTGTCATTACATGAAGAGAGCTCAGTGGGTGTCATTACATGAGAAGCTCAGTAGGTGTCGTCACATGAGGAACTCGGTCGGTGTCATTACATGAGGAACTCGGTAGGTGTCAATATAGGAGGAGAGCTCAGTAGGTGTCATACATGAGGAGCTCAGTAGGTGTCAGTATATGAGGAGAGCTCAGTAGGTGTCATTACATGAGGAGAGCTCGGTAGGTGTCAGTACAAGAGGAGCTTGGTAGGTGTCTATACATGAGGAGAGCTCGGTAGGTTTCAATATAGGAGGAGAGCTCAGTAGGTGTCGTCACATGAGGAGCTCAGTAGGTGTCAGTACATGAGGAGCTCGGTAGGTGTCAATATATGAGGAGAGCTCAGTAGGTGTCATTACACGAGGAACTCGGTAGGTGTCAGTACAAGAGGAACTTGGTAGGCGTCGTCTTATGAGGAGCTCGGTAGGTGTCATTACATGAAGAGAGCTCAGTGGGTGTCGTCACATGAGGAACTCAGTAGGTGCCACTATTTGAAAAATCCGGTGGGTGTCATTGTCGCAATGCAAGACCAATGCTGCTCATCAATTTGATCAGCTGTCACTGCCAGAATTGTTCTAAGCGCTGGTGTGCAGTTTTTATGTCCTTGGCTGGGCGCTGACATCTGTGCTGCTCTGAGATGTGGGATGAATCCTCATGCTGCTCTGAGTTGTGAAATGAATTCTCATGCTGCACTGAGTTGTGGGATGGATCCTCATGCTGCTCTGAGATGTGGGATGAATCCTCATGCTGCTCTGAGTTGTGGGATAATTCCTCATGCTGCACTGAGATGTGGGATGAATCCTCATGCTGCACTGAGATGTGGGATGAATCCTTATGCTGCTCTGAGATGTGGGATGAATCCTCATGCTGCTCTGAGATGTGGGATGAATCCTCATGCTGCTCTGAGTTGTGGGATGAATCCTCATGCTGCACTGAGTTGTGGTATTAATTTTTTACTGCTCAGAGTTGCTGTCTACACTTAAAGAACCGACTTAATAATGGAGAGGGTGTTGGGGATCTCCTGCCTGGCTTTACACTTCATCCATTGTACGTGGAGGCTTCCTCAAACTTCTTTAACTACTCCTCTCAAGTTTTATTGTGTGAAGGTGGAAAGCCCTGAAGAGGGGGGGAGGAAGAGGCTGGCTGTGTGCTGCACACTATGAACACTTTGATCTCATGCGAACTGTATCCTTGATTTTAATACAGTAAGGAGAGCTGGCTGACACGCTGAGGCACAAGTGCTGCACGCTTTGGACGCTTTGATCACATGCAAACTGTATGAACCTTACAGTATGATTGGTTTAAATGCAGTGGGGAGAGCCCTGGGGAGAGGCGGGCTTCATGCGCATCGTGACCAGTGCCTACATGGACGGCCAAGGAAAGTGAGTGCCTTACTTGTCACGCATTACGCCATTATATGTAGGGTTGGCCAGAGCCGTGTTTATATGCACCGTATATGACCGTATGTTTGATGATTTGTCTGCCGAAATCACCGTTCGTAAATATATATATGTTGTTCTGGCCAACCCGCATTTTGATGGGGGGGAAAAACAAATTCTTTTTTTATTACTCTGCCAGCCTTCCTTTCATCAAAGTGACGACGCATGTGACCAGCTCCTCGTACAAGCAGCCAAAGGAATGAGTGCACACACACACACACACACAGGGAACGAGTGCACACACACTCACAGGGAATGAGTGCACACGCAAACACAGTTACAGGGAACGAGTGCACACACACTCACAGGGAACGAGTGCACACAACTGTTTTAAAGTGCTTAGCAAAATGCATCGTGCAACCAAACCAGGGCGCCAGTATTCCGTGTCTCTTTTTGAGATGAATTGACGAGAACTCACTTGAATTGACGAGAACTCACTTTTGAGGTCGTGATGGTGTCCAAATAAATTCAACTTTTTTGTTTGATCACGCCTTATTCGAAAAGCTGGACACGTGGACCTAAACAATTGCACCGTGATTGCAGCATGATTTTAACTGTCCTTCCCATTCTCTCACTCTCACACAACACACACTCACGCAACACACACACACACAAACACACACAAACACACATACACACACAGCGACTACAACATGGGCATCGAGGCTGACTGCGCTTTTGGAGTGCCCGCCGGGTGGGTATCCGCAGCTGAGCTTGGCTTCTTGCCTCCCTTGGATTCCAGTCGTAGCAAAAGCGAGGCCAACGGCAGCAAAGGAGAGGCAGCAAACGCATCAGGGGCCACTGGCAATGAGGGAAAGGAATCAAAGGAGGAGGTGCCTTTGCTTGGGAGGAATGGCAGGGGCCAGCGTACGCATGTCATGAGGCCTGGGGGCGAAGATGACGCCGAGCTGTCGGGTCAGCAGCGAAACCTAAACCCTGAGATGAAGGTCAGCTGATTGTGCGCATGTGTATGTGTATGTGTGTGTGTGCGTGGCTGTGGGCGCATCAGCCATAGTCGTTTTCCTGTTGATGCAAATCCTCGATTATTTTGTAACTTGACACAAAACAATTGCACGCATGATGTGCTTACGTTCACTGCTGAGTTTGCACACACCGCTGAAGCACAATAGCCATTATCACATCTACCACAACACATACGCACGTCCACACATAAACATACACTGACATATGCACGCACAATATCCGTTATCACATCCAACAAGGCACATTCGCATGTCCACACGCACACACATACATACACTCAAAACTTCCACGCACCATGCGCTTGCTACACACACTGCTGAGGTTACACACACTGCTGAAGCACGGTACCCATTATCACATCCAACACAACACATACGCACGCCCACACACATAAACACACACACTGACATACGCACGCACCACATGCATGCTCATGCACAAAATGCTGAGGCACAGTACCACCACCACCTCTGCAGGCTGTCCTTGCCGAGAGGAAAGCAGCTCGCCGCATAGCAGCAGCTCAGCATGCTTGATGAGTAGGCTGTGTATGTGCTCAGCTGTGATGTGCTCAGCGTGCTTGATGAGTAGGCCGTGATGCGTAGGCCGTGTGGGGGAGTATGTGTGGGGGAATCCCTCATGATTGAGGACTGTGTGTGCAAGTTGTCCTGGTAGAGGCCTGTGGGTGGATGTACTTGTGACTGAGGTGTGTGTGTGTGGCAATGCCCATCACCAAGGGCTGTGTGTGCAAGCGCTCATGATAGAACCCTGTGGGTGGATGTACTTGTGACTGAGGTGCGTGTGTGTGGCAATGCCCATCACAAAGGACTGTGTGTGCAAGTGCTCATGATAGAGGCCTGTGGGTGGCGATGCCCATCACAGAGGCTCGTGTGTGTGTGTGTGTGTGTGTGTGTGTGCGTGTGTGTGTGTGTGTGTGTGTGTGTGTCAATGCCCATCACAGAGGCTTGTGTGTGGCGATGCTCATGACAGAGGCTTGTGTATAGAGGAATGCTCAGAAATGAATTTTGATCTAGACCTGCGACTACACACAGCACGAGGGGCTACACAACACAACACAATGGGCTACACAACACAACACAACGGGCTATACAACACAACACAACACAACACAACACAACACAACACAACACAACACAACGGGCTACACAACACAGCACAACACAACACAACGGGCACAACACAACACAACGGGCACAACACAACACAACGGGCTACACAACACAACACGACACAACACAACACGACAGAGCTGGCTTGCTGCTTGACCATGGGAGGATTTCATGCACAGTGGGGGCATTAGTGAGGTGGCACATTCCTATTCCGCCTACTCTCAGCTCTCATTGTAGAGGAAAGGCTTGCACGGAGATGCTTGGTAGTTTATGACTGGGAGCAGGAGGGGTAGGGAAGCTTGTGGTGGGTAGAGGATACGTGTACAAGAAAGAGTGAAGCAAGCGGGCTTCTGGTCCGCTTTTGAAAAGTGAGTCCCTTGGCCACTTTGAAAGGCTTACAAGGCTTACAAAAAAGGCGGTCAGTCAAGAACTGCAACTGCTAGCCTTGGCCACTTTACCACTGTTAGCCTTGGCCACTTTACCACTGTTAACCTTGGCCACATTGAGAAGCGTACTCATGATTTTGTGTGGACAAGTCTAAGGCATATCGTCAGAGGTCTGGTCAAGGCTTTTTCCTTGATGAATGTGGGGAGTGGGTTTCACTGCCTGCGTAATTTCCTTTTCTTCTCCAGGGCAACGATAGCAAGCCTCTTTCCTTGGTTCGCTGGGGCTCGGTTTACTACAAACTGCTGCCACTCTGGTTGGTGGGGGAAACGATTTGCTGGAGCTTGGCTTACTACAAACTGCCACTCTGGTTGGTGGCTGCTGCCACTCTGGTTGGTGGTTGCTGCCACTCTGGTTGGTGGAGCAGGTCAGATTTCTTCGTCTTCCATTTGCATGCAACATCATGCGTCGCTTTGAGCGACTTGCCCAAGAATTCATGCGGCTAATTATTTGAGCAACCCCTTGAACCTTGCATTTTTTTGCGGCGGTGCCATGCAGTGCCAATGCTATTCCTCATTTGACTACTAGCTCTCGCTGTCTTTATTTCCAGATGAACATGCATACTTCTTTCAATTTTAATTTGTCTTCCTTACTATGTCTCTTGTGTAAGTATCTAGGTCATATTGGATGCTTATTTATTTTTACACTTGTAATTACCATGCCATGAATGATTGTAATGTATAAGGATATGCTGCTTGCCGTCTTTGAAGCCGTTTGCTCTGTCCTGCCTTTAAAGCGTGAGCACAAATACCGAGAAAGTGTGAACATTCCTATCAACATAACCAAGGACGTCGGTTTTTGTCCTTTACCACCAACGGATGCAGAGTCTCACAACTTGGTTAAATATAATTGATGTGGGATCATCATCATGATGTGGGGAGTGGGTTTCACTGCGTAGTTTAAACCCAGCCCTGAAAATGTTGAAGGAGGCCCTCATTGTCCAGTAGTCCATCTCTATTTCAGCAAAGATGAGTAGATGCTGGCACTGTAGTGCATTTGTGAACAGAAAAAGTTATGCAGGCAGTGAAAAACACTCCCCTGTCACTCCCAATCGGTGCCAGCGGAAACGAAACGAAAAACTGCAATGACTGAAAAACCACTCCCCCACATTAATTGAAGAAAAAAGTTTTTGGAGAAAGGTCACAATTTTTAAGCTACCGTACAGACTTGCGGCGCGTTTACAACGGCGGGTTAAGGTTAAGTCAATTAACCCGACTTGCAATTTCCGAATTAACCGCGGTTGCTATTTAAACCCCGTTTGCGTTTACAACAAACAGGGTTAATATTAGGTCAAACACCTGCTCCTTTCTGTCGCTGTTGGTGCCAACGTGCTCATAAATCTGTTTAGTAATCCCCTGTGAACTATCATAATTGTGGCATGCAGAACATGAACTTTGTTCATCTTTGACCAGAGGCAAAAATCGGGTCTCCTGGCCTTTTTGACCTGTCGACATGCTTTCCTCTGAATTAATATCTCATTTCAATTGCATCCTGGCCTTCTGGGATTTTTTTAGCCCTTAACCTTTTTATTTTTTTTCTCCCAGGGGGGGGGGATGGGAGAAAAAATAATTTATTTAACCCGATTGAATTTCCTTAACCTGACATTTAACCGCGCGTTGTAAACACACATTTGGGTTAAGTATTTCCAATATTCATTAACCTTAACCATTAACCCGCCGTTGTAAACGCACCGTTGGGTTCAGTCCGCAGCCCCAAAAAATATATTTTAGTTTCAAACTCCCGCATCAATCCCGCACCCTGGAAATATTTAATTTACACCAACCCCACAGGCTCCAAAATACGCCAAAAATCCCCGTTTTTCAATCCCGCACCCCCAAAATAAATAGATGTTTTTGTGCGCGCAGTCACCCCGCAGGGCAAAAAACGATTTTTTTGCGCGGTGATATAAAGTCTGTACGGTATAAGACTCTCAGTTTCTCTAGCACTCCATAAGCCCTAGAAACTCATTGTTGCTAGCAGGGTTCCAACACAAAGCCAATTTGGTACCAAGTACCGTAGAACTCCTTTACTGGTTCCGATGCTGTCCCTTTTTTACCTAGTACTGTGTGCTCTTCTCGGGTAACCACGTAACCATCCGCAAGTCAGATAGCAGCTTGCTAACGACAAGAAACTGAATCCAAACCAGTGGGAGGTTCAACTGATTGAGTTCAATTCTGTGAAGACACTACTATGCCTGATCCTTACTTTCAAAAGGCGAAAACACAGCACAGCGTGCTTATCTCTAACCGACATAGACAAGGATATAGGAAGTCAAGCTCCACGTGATCCTTGTTGGAGTAATGGGGACTATTCACAATAACCACACAGACAAAACCTCTGGCATTTATATGGATTACCATAAGATTAACAAGCTGAATGAACACTCCATCAGACATGCTATGCATCTGCACTAATAAAAACAAAATATGCACTGCAATACAACTTAAGCAACAACAGTCATGATGTGGGTCTGGGTGCCACGGCACACATCCCCCCTGACCACACTAATTTTTTTATTTCGTGTTGCGCGGTGGGGGGTGCCTGGTGCGGGCACTTGTGTGACCCCCTCCCTTAATCACGCTGGCTGTGTCTTCACTACCAGTGGAGTCTTTTATTTTTCTTATTCTTTTCTACCAGCAGACAAAAAGGCCCTGTCAGAGAGGTAGGACCAACAGAGACGAATCATGTTACAAGTAGTTGGTTGGTTGAGAGTTTCCGTGTGTGTTGCTTGTTCAATAAGCTGGATGCGCCAGTCTTGTTGATGATCTTTACCTCCTGGACAACATGTGGCATTCTAAGAGGAACCATTAGAGGGGATCCTCAGGAAACCCTGTATTGCGTTAGGTCTCATTTTTATTTCTCTGGTCATGAGGCCGAGAAGTCTGTCTGAGTTAGTGATCCCAGCTCTAGTAAGAAGCAGCAGCATGAGAGCCAGTTAACGATGAGTGGCAGTAGTAGACACATAGGTACGTGTATGTGTATGTGTGTGTGCGTGTATATGTGTGTGCGTGTGTGTGCGTATGTGTGTGAGTGTGTGCAGAGAGCGCACAGGCATGAGATGGTATTACCAGCCAGTACAAGTAGAAGAAAAGGCACAGCGATGCAAACCTCGGTTGGATGGTTTTTCCACCTTGAATGCTTTTCTTGGTCCGAAGGCGCCACCAAAATTGGTTGTTGTGCCGAGTTGTATACTTGGCAGTGTCAGTGATTTGACCTAACACCCCACATTACCCAGGCAATGAAAATCAGTCACCACATTATTTAGGAAAGGTGTCACTTAGGTACTGTCTAGTACCATAAAACTCCTTCACCACATAAGATGAAAAAACAATGAGGATCAGGAGGATTGCAGTCTTGGTCTGAAACCTGTCATCATGCTACTAAGTCAGCGGAAGAAAAGAAAAGAAAAACGCAGGGAGTGAAAACCACTCCCCACATTGATTAAGGAAAGGAAAGCCATTTTGGTTCCGAGTAACCTAAGACTACTTTATCTGTCCTTACTATGATTGGCAGGAATGTGCAGGGGGTGCACCTGCAGAATTGCTGTGTGAGAGGAGATGTGCCATTCTACTCTTGCCTCAAAACCCCTAAAGCAAGCCAACTTACGTTAGATTCTTACTCCCGTATCCTACCCCAACACATCAGTACAGCACGTCAACAGTGGGCCATGGTTTCCAAGTTTCCAATGAAATGGCATGTGCTCTGGACTTGGCGCGGACAACACTGCAACATAGGTTTTGGTGCCAACTATAATGCATTTGCCATTAAACGGATTTCTCAGCTTGCCACCCAGTGTATGATGATACAAAAATGCTTAAGTGCATGCAACACTCCTACGATCCGCAATGTATGAGATGTATAGTGAGCTACCAACCACTACAGAGCATTGTTGCGAGATAACCCGAAATACTGCACCACGCTTGGCTTCATCCCCAAGACAAAACTCACATATGCAAGGCCAACCTCGGACAGCTTAAACTCTCCAACCACACCTGGAGCATGGATATTGTTGTTGTCTGTAATAAAGAAGCAAAACAGTATTTAATTTATGGCTCGCCGGATTGTTTGCAAAAACTGCAAAGGAGTATCCCAGGAGCAGTTTGGGAAAAAATCAAGATCTCGCGAGAGAGGACATGGATCACACCACCAACCATGTTTGCCCCCAATACTTTTAAGTCAAAAAGAGAGGACGTCACTAGCCAAGAAAGAGGCCAACATTTTAACGTCTACCTTCAACCATGGGACCCCCTTGACCCACACTAATTGTTCTCCTTTTGTGTGATTTGGCGGTGGGGGGTTGCCTGGTGCGGGCACCTACGTAACCCTCTCCCTCAATCATGCTGGCTGTGTCATCACTACCAGCGGAGTCTTTCCTTTCTCTTTTTTCTATTTGCAGACATAAAGGCACAGTTAAAGAGATCCAAAAAAAGTACCAGAAGGAGGAAAGAAGTCAAAAAGAGACCTGAAGTGGCATGGACAAATCGTATTATGTCCCCAGCAATAGTACTATGCGGTTATTTGGTTGTTTGGCCAGCTTAAATAGTCATCTTGCAACAAACTCAATCATGTTGGAGAAGAGGGGAAGGAGGCGTTAAACTACACCTTCACAGGATGGCTTGGCGGACCTGTAAGGCTGACCCTGCCAGGACACACAGTGTGCACTCTCTGCTCGTACATGTGTGTTCTATCTCTTGCTGTTCCAACCCTCTTCAGTTGGCTGGCCATGCCGCAGCTCCTTCTCGGATCTAGAATGTTTGCTCAGACATTTGCTCATTATATAATGCGTTAATATGTCTAGCAAACAAATACATTCAGGGACCAAACACGGGATGGGGCGTCCTTCACTTTTATAGACCACCTAACGCTCAGATTTTGTAAATGATAACAGCTACACCTGTCAATCCAGATATAATGGGGTTACCAAATAAACTGGCTCATCCAGCTTATTAAGTTAAAATGTAAAGCCTGCTTTTTTGCTGCCACTCATATGTCGTGACAAAGCTGAAGGCAAAACTCTAGACTATGCAAAGATCAGCAGGACAAGCTATTATTCACAGCAAGTCTTGCATGATGGAAAGGAATTATACTTAAAAAGCTAACCTGATAGTCACCATTGTTTTTGAAATGCATTCATCTTACATTTTGCTAAAAGCATATGCATTCATCTAAATATCGCAAGGATATTCTCTTGACTCAAAAGCGCACCATATCCTTTTGTTTACAACAATCGTCGATTACCCACTATGCCTCCGGGTTAAACAGACAGCAGCACACTGCACTGTTTTTGACGGTAAACTCCTCAAATCTGAAGATAAGATAGGCCAATTTATAATCTATGAGGCTTACAAGAAGGGACTGAGCAGAGCAACCATCCTCAACTCACCTGTGGTTATCAGCACTAAAACCTTGGAACAAATAAGGCATAGATATTGGGTTTAGATTTAAATAGGTAAATCCTAAACCCATAAATGTGCCAACCCTAACCTACAAAGCGCTGCTAGCATGGCTACTCCCAAACCTCTCAGGCAGCACAAGATGAGGTAAACATCTTCTTGCGTTTAGAAATCCATGCCTTCATGCCCAGAACCATGACTCCTCTACCAGAGTAGCCAAGGGATGTACCGACTTGAAAACGCTAGCGAAAAACAAGGCACTCAATCAAGACTGGATCCTCCGGGTGTACACTTGCTGATATTATAACGTGAGTTCTGTGGAACAACAAGACCAGATTGTCAGCTGTGTAACGCACAAGAACAACACACTCAGCGTGACTGATCTAGTCAGACAAGGATGCAAAAGCGGGGAATTTCAAGTGGTGTTGATGATTGGAGTGATGGGCACCAGCTGCAAAGAACATACCGACAAACTCTCTCTCAGATCTAGGACTGAGATTGGACACAACAAAATGAAGACTAAGCTCATCCAAACAAATGCGCTTCTTTACCAATCCACATTCTCTATCTAATACTGAACGATAACGAAGGCCATAGCTGTCGGAGCACCGTGTGGGTAGTTGCAACCCAATTAAGTGCCGCCTTTGCCTGCCTGCCACACCTCCTGATTCTCCAAAATACAACATAGCTTTGAAGGTTAGGGGACCTTGGGATCTTAGGTGCCTGGTGCCGGCCAGCCGTGCTCCTTCCCTGATGCTGGATTATCATAGTACGATTCTCTATTGTAGCTGCCAAAACAATCCTTCCCCACCGCCTACCATTATCATCTGCCCACTCCCACGAAAAGAAACATAATGTGTGCTTTCCAGTGAGCAGTTGCGAGTTTCCAAACAGCAGGGCGTGAGACCCATCGGGAGACCGGCCGCGGGCGTGTAATGCACTCGCGCTGGCATAAGACAGCACATAAATTTATTACAAGGATTATTCAAGAATTTGTTGATTAGTCGGTGGCCTTTTTTTCCACTCCGTAGGCTACGCTTTCGCGTAGAAATCTCTCTTACAAACAATTGCCTAATTCCTCTCAAGAACTAGGCTAACATGGGGTGAGTTCTTGCCTTTGCCGCGACGACAGTGGGAACTGGAACCCCCACAGCACACCCCGGCCCACTCATATCCCGTCCTCCTATTTCACTATGTGTGCAGTAAGACCCGTGGATTGGGAGCCGGGCGCAAGCTGCGGATTCACCGCCGTGAGGAGAAGTAAGCAGTGTTTGGGGTGCAAACACTTGCATAGGGTAGGGCTGGGAGCCCGGCTGCCAGCACAAAAGCCGCAGCAGTGCATCATCAGTTTGAGCAGCTGGATGAACAGCTCATGCCACCAGCAGCCCTCAGCTATGGCAGGAAGGACAGGCACACACAAACGCGCACACTCTGCTCCATCTGGTTGGCATGCGCGGCTGCCTGCACTCACCAGGCTCCCCCTCCCCCCCTCCTCTCTCTCCCTGTTGTACACAGGTGGGCTGACAAGGACTACAACAAGAGCCACTTGGGCAGTGAGTGGAAGAAGCCCTTTGCCGGCGCTTCCCACTCCAAGGGCATCGTACTGGAGAAGATGTGAGTATTTCCGACTCGTTTGCGCACCAGAAGACGCACTTATTTATCGCGTCTCCTCCTCGTTTAGGGGGGTGACGAAAGTAAGGGGGTGCATTTTTTCCCTTCCCGCTACCCCTCATTTCCTTTCCTCTTGCACATCCACGCACGCAGTGGCATTGAGGCCAAGCAGCCCAACTCCGCTATCCGAAAGTGCGCCCGTGTGCAGCTGATCAAGAACGGCAAGAAGATTGCAGCTTTCGTGCCCATGGATGGATGCTTGAACTTCGTGGAGGAGAACGTGAGTGCAATTGCTCACAATTGGCTGGGTAGTGCCAGCACATGGGCTGGTGTGGTATGTTGCAGCTTACAGCGTTCTCACGGAAGCAGGATGTGCAGAAAACAGGGGTGCAGCAGTCGAGCAACTACACATGGAAATGCCACATGGAAATGCGCACAGCACCACTCCACAAGCATGCATCTATGCAAGGGCAGTGTGCTGATAGGTAATCCGACTTTGAACACTTGCACACGCGACCTCAAACAGATACTTGCATGACATGCGGTGCACGCACACAGCAAAGGTTAAGGGGGGGGGGGGTTGGCAGCCAGATACAACAAATTGATGGGTTTTGCCTATCTCAGCCAGTGGAGTACGTGCGACA
>Ga0307963_1000347_pt1 | contig 29584 bp, 29 predicted proteins | sample OrgLakmetagen594_FD_201829 | JGI IMG/M metagenome (GOLD analysis project Ga0307963, IMG submission 201829) | Saline water microbial communities from Organic Lake, Antarctica - #594 | ecosystem: Environmental > Aquatic > Non-marine Saline and Alkaline > Saline | place: Antarctica: Organic Lake... | reverse complement strand
CCTTGGCAAGGCTGCTAAGCTCCTGCAAAATCGAGCACCATGAAGTAAGCTGACAGCTTAATTTGTGGCCAGGGTACAAAATATTTGTTCTCTGTTTACCTCATGCTGCGTTCCTGTAAAAGAAATATCAATACATGCAAATGGGTACACATGCATACGCATTTCCAGGGATCTAGGTGTCAAATCAAGCAAGCCCTTTTACTAGGTCAGTGGAAGGTCGTGATGAAGTACTGATCCAGCTTGAATTACTTGCTCGACTCTATGTGATTGCAATCATCAATGAATATGAGGACGTTACAAGCTGAGGTCCTTCCTCCCGTACCTCCTTTGGCTGAAACAATCGCCCTTGCACCAGTGCATCACTTGGATGCAATGGAAAGGCAGTATTTGATTCATCAGCAAAGGCAATATTCATCATGTCTCGAGCTTCCCCTCCAGAACCAGCATCTTTCAGAATGACTGTGCGCATCTCATCTGCAGACGATGCAGTCAGCGTGGCCTGCATGCAACAGTAGTGCACCAAAAATTGGTAGAGGTTGAGATGGATCTGTATAGAGGAGGAAGAGCAGAAGCTGGAAAGAGATTCTTCCAACATGCCGACTGGATCTCTAGGCAAAGCATTGAATTGTACTGTATATAGTATAACAGTATAACACTAAGTGCATATGAATCCCAACCAGGTAATCTCCCATCTTAAACAAGTTGACCATGACACAAAGACTGAAGCTTGATCAAACGACACAAGGAAAGTGAAGCATTCTACCTTTAGCACGCCGAGATTGCCGTGCCCAAGACTCAGCGATGACAGAAGCACGCTGCCCAAGGCAAAGTCCTCGTTGACCTCCAGCACAGACAAAACAGGAGCCCCCGCAGGGCCACTTGCTGGACGGCAACACACAGGATGCAAACTTTCAGGGTGATCTGGAAAGTTTTTACCTGAGCTGGGGGCAATTCAAACTGCGAGGGACTTTCTTGCCTGCAAGCAACGAGTTCTGCAATCATCTACCTGAGCTTGCTTTGTAATGGAGGCATTTCTCCTGCTTTGATGAGGACGGAGAGAAATCACTAGAGGCAGCCTGTCAATAAAGGGAGCGGGTGCACACCCTGTTAATGCTCATTTTGCATGAGGCCATAACGAAAATCAAACCAAAAGTGCTTATTGCCTCCTCACTTGCGCTGCCGCTGCAGCCAGGAACAGGAAAAGCAGTTCGCGCATCATCATTACTCGAGAATATTATTCTGTGCATTACTCGGTGCATTTGCCCGAGAGGGTTGACAGGGCTTTGCGCACGAATTCGAAAAAATAATTATAGGTCTAGCATTTAATACACTTTTAGTGTATATTAGCTCATTCATTTCAGGACCTGCGCAAGTCGGCCAAATTTGCTGCTGTGATTTCAAAATTATGTACAAGTGTTAAATTCGTTATTTGCTAATCACTCGGTACAAAATGGCACAAAAATGCAAGCTAAAATGACATGATTCTCTCAAGGAGGGCCTGTCCTGGGAATGTGGCTGCTAGGGGGCCTGTGCTGCTGCCATCAACTTTACAGCTGAACGCCCCAGTTACAGGACGCATAAGAGCATGCGTTTCTGCTCAACGGGGGACAGGCGATTCAGGCGCCTCTGGACCTCAGCAGCCTGCCCTCCCATCTGCATCAGTCGAGGAGGAGCGGCGAAAACTGTGGATGCGCGCACTCAAGCCACCCATGTACTCAGTGGGCTACATACCTGTCCTCGTAAGTCTTTGTTTGCTTTCCTTCGCAATAGTGAGGGACAGTAAGAGGGACTTTTGTCCATCCAAGCCTGTCCTCGTACGTTTATGCCTGTCCTTTCCCAAGTGCTGGGACATTCAGTAGCATCTGTGGCCCTTCCGTGCCTTTCAGGTCGGCGCTGCTGCCGTGTTTCTTGAGACAGGCACGGTGCCCTTACTGAGGCTCCTTGGCTTCCTGGCGGCTGCCATCAGCATCATCGCGTGGCTGAATCTCAGGCAAGTATCATTCCAATTTTCATGCGCTCTGTTTTCTTAGAGGCAGGTCTTTCTTATTTCATTGATAAGTACAAAGCAGATTATTTTCATACATTAATGACATTTCTACATCATCCTAATTTATTGCCATCGTGAAAGCCTGCTCTCCTACTACCGCGCCTCACCAAGGTTCTAATGGTCCCTTTTCATTCCCCTTGCAGCAATGACGCATTCGACGCTACCACTGGGGTGGACGTCACTAAGCCTGAATCAGTAGTCAACCTGACGGGCAACTGGCCCCTTGTTTTCTGGCTTTCCATAGCCTTTTTAGTTGCCGGTGTGAGTTTAATGGGGCGCCTCGTCACTGCAACTGGAGACGGGCGGATCATAGCCATGCTTGCCCTCTCCATAGCTTGTGGCTACGTTTACCAAGGACCGCCTTTCAGGTGTGTTGACTCGTTCAAAGGTACTTTCCAGATTCATTGGAACATATTACGCTTGCACTTGCTGATTCAATAGTGCAAGGACGCCTGAGAATGGCATTTGTTTTCTGGCGCTGAACGTGACAGCAATTGGATCCTTAATCTGAATTTCTTTTTTCATCATGCTCTCTAGAGGGGTCTATCTGAACCCCCAAATGGGCATGTTTTTAAAAAGTTCCTGGAGTATGGGCGCCCCAACTTGCTACGGTCAAACTTGTTTTCAAATCGTAGCTATCCATAGCAATTGAATCTCATTGCAGCAAATTGGGGCGCCCATGTCTAATTGCCGGCGTGAACCCTACTTTGTACCACAAAATCTTCAAAGCAGGCCACCATCACATAAAATTTGGTGGTATGATGTTCTTGCAACAAGCAAACATTATTGCAAAACAAATGGAGTGAGACGGTGAAGTGGGTGGGGATTAGGTTCACTTGCGCTGTTTTCCCATGGAAAGCCTCTGTATTAGGGTTTTGGTGGCCAGCTCCAACCACTGTAAAATTGCACGCAGAGTGAAGTACATGGACATAAACACATCCTCGTGTAGCTTATAATGCCAGCTTTAATTTTAAGGCAAAAACTGAAAAGGATCCCCCTCTCAATCGGATGAAGGGGCAGTGAATGGCTGGCTTCTGAGTGCAAAGAAGAATCATTTTTGGACATACATTCAGTCACCTCCCTCTGATACTCTCTTGACTGATTAAGAACCAGGCTGTGCCAAGATTGTACAATTTATATACCATACGTATTACATTTACCTTTGCCGTACTGCGCTTTCATTTTAGTATTGCGGCGTCTGCTTTTTGCGTGGTGCCAAAGAAATCAGAATACTTAATTTGCGAGCCAATTGAGCTTTTGCGAGGTCCTTTAAAAACTGGGAAAACTTGCAAAATTTGTGAAATTTGCGGGTGTTACTTCCCTCCCTTCATCTGGGTGCCTCTAGGCGCTTCTGCTTCTGCTGCCTCTGCTGCTGCTGGAGGATGGCTGCCTGGTGCATGAAAGCACACCGTGCTCTACCTTCAGGAGCTTGCACCTGCGTCGCAGCAGCTCTACCCTCAAGCTTCTCTCCTGGAGAAGCTTGAACCCCCACTGAAAGCCGTGCATGGGTCTGCCCAAATTCGAAATGGGGCGGGGAAGATTTCTGCAGCAGGTGCTTGCAAGCTTGCTCGGGGCAATGTCAGCATCAGAATCTCCCAATGCGGAACCCCGTCTACTTCGCAGGGTGCAAATCGGCCTGAAAATGATGGTGTCTTTTTCGGAGCCCAGAAATTGTCCCCGCTGGAAATTTGAAGTTTTGTGAGGTCGGGAAAAACTCTATTTGTTTCCGGCTCGACTTATTGCAAAGGACCTCAACAAATGAATATTTATTCGCAAAACAACCAAGCGCAGTGTGGTATGTACCATACATAGGTAGATACACGGTAAATTTCGATGCAACAAAATATTTGTTTTGCGCTTATACAACTTATGAAACTATGTGGCCTTGCCTGGAAGGAACAGCAAAAGGCTAGAAATGGACCTTTGACCTCAATCCCCCCAGCAAAATGTCAAAATACGGTCGTACCAAACTTGCACAGTATTAGCCGTACCATAACTGTCCATACAGTCTAAAGTCTAAGCGCTAACATGCAGCATACACCTGTTGGCAATCTGTTTTACGCCACGAAAAACGAAACGTAAAAGGCTTGTTTAACATCCCCTTGTTTTTCATTCTCATTTGTTCAGGCTCAGTTACAAGGGTCTGGGCGAGCCTCTGTGCTTCCTGGCCTTTGGCCCTTCCGCCACCCCGGCCTTTTATCTAGCACTGCAGCCTGCCATTTTGAAAGACGTAGCAACAGTAACAATGACCGCAGCCAAAGTATCAGGGCCTGCAAGCCTCACTTGGCCTGCGTTGCAACAGTCCGCTGCTCTGCACTCCGTTCCTGCATTTGTATGGGGCCTTAGTGTGCTTGTGGGGGTCTCCACGACCATCATCCTGTTCACGTCGCACTTTCACCAAATTGAAGGTGACCGAGCAGCAGGCAAGCAGTCGCCACTTGTTCGTCTGGGTGTGGAGCGTGGTGTGGGTGTCCTCAGTGCATGCGTGATCGGGTTGTACGTTTTGATTGCTGTCATGGTGGCATGCAATGTGCTGCCGCCAGTGGTGCTTGGCTCCGCTCTACTGTTCTCCTTGGGGCCAGCCAAGGCTCTGGTAGATTTTGCTGAAGCCCACAGATTGGAGCCAGCCAGGCTAGCGCTGCTGAAGCGGTTCGCGTGTGTGTGGCACATCGCTCTAGGGATATCGCTCGCATTTGGACTTACAGTAGCACATGTAATAGGGTAGCTTTAGCGTGAGGCTGACTGTGTTTGCCCCTTTCGCCTGATTAAGTATGTTGGCAATTTTAGCCCAGATTTGCCAACCTAGAAGTGTGGGTAGCGTAATGGTAGTTTTAACGGGTTTAAAGGGAATGATGTGTATAGCCCTACATCCTGATTCTTCACACCCTAGGCCTGCCAGAGAGTCTGGGTTTTTATTCAATTCCCTTAGTTATGCTGGATGAAGACGAAATTTATTTGTCTTGTGTTTGCAAGGATTCAATGTATCTGCAAATATATGTATGTCATCTTGCTTCCGTACTATGGTTTGATGAAGTGGAAGCATCGTTATTAGGAAGGTATTTCCCCTCAATGTACTGGTGAAATGAAACAATCCTACATGCCCTTCCGCCTTTTAATTGCAAACTAGTTTGTCCCCTCCTCCCCCTATCACCCAACGTTAAAAGTGGTGACACTTCGGCTGGCTGGTCGGGGTGGCCACTTGTTTGTATTAAAATGGCATTTTCAATTAGAGTCCGGTCTTCTTGCTAGGATTAGTGCCATTTATATTTCGAGGTCTCCAACCTGCCACGGGTCCCACAAGATTTTAGGGGTGGGGTTAGGGAGTTAGGGGATTGTGGGCTAGGGGTAACGACGGGAATCCTCGGCACTTCATTGACGAACTTTTGATTCCTAGTAATTTTAATGTGAAAACAAGACGAAGTCGAAGTGACATCCGACGCATTTCTCATATGTTTTTATATTTTCGTAGTTGGGTAAAGTTTTTAATTCTTTGGGACACCTAATTCGGAGTGCACAACTATTACCCAACATGTTTAACATGAGCCACCATCTCACAGGTGATGGCTGTAAACAGCCTGTTACCCCACAAGAGCTGGCTAGAAACACACACACACACACGCACACACACACTTACACACACACACACACACACACACTCTCACACACACACACACACACACACACACAAACACACACACACAAACACGCACACACAAGCGCGCGCACACACACACACACACACACACACACACACACACTCTCACACACACACACACACACACACACACACACACACAAACACACACACACAAACACGCACACACAAACACACACACATAAACACACACACACACACACTCTCTCTCTCTCTCTCTCTCTCTCACACACACACACACACACACATAAACACACACACACACACACACACACACATAAACACACACATACAAACCACACCATCACCACCACCACATGTGCACAGAGTCAGTGCTCTCTCCTGAGCAGGTCAGCAAGTTCCAAGAAGATGGTTTCTTACTTTTGCCCAGACATGCCTCTCTTACAGAGGTGGAGGGCCTGAAGCACCGGATGGACGAGCTGTTGCAAATTTTCGATCCAGGCACGGCAAGTTTGCAATTCATGCATAGGCACAACACACACGCATAAACACACACAAGCACGCACATGCTCGCAAGCATATACACACATACGCACATGCGCAAAACATGCACACACACGCACACGCACACACACATACACACTCACACACAAACACACATACACACCACCACCACCACCACATGTGCACAGAGTCAGTGCGCTCTATCTTCCGTACGACTGGTGACCAGGTGTGTACTCTTATGTGTCTTCTGTACTGGACGCTTTTTGAGCCCGAAGATACAGTCTCTTTGCGAATTTTCCCCTCTGTTTTTTTTGCTCAGCCCAGAGTTCTCTGCCTGGGCCTTGTACCTCTATACCTCTATACGTTGAAGGTTTTTATGCCACTCAGACCTGAGCGGCCTCCGTTTCTTTGAGTCGTGCGGAGAGTGTTTATCACTGCCTGTGTAGCTTTGCTTACTTGTATGCAGCGGCAAAGGATTTGCCAATTAATGAATCATGAGGTCCCTTGGAGTCACCTGCTCGATTAATACCCGCAACGGGCCAGACTTAAACCCACACTCATGCTTTAAGCACGTGTTGATTTTAATTTACACAAGATCCAGTTGAAGGACAAAAACTTTAGTCCTTTACATTCTTCTTTTCTGCTCGCTTGCAGTCCGCCATCACTAACGACTATTTTCTCAAGAGTGGCAGCAGTATCAACTTCTTTTTAGAGGTGAAGATTTCTACTCTCTGCCTTTGGCTTGTAGAAAAATCAGATATAAGCCCACGCGTAAAAGCAGAAGCAGAAACAGAAACAGGAAGCAAAGAGCAATTGCTGAAAGTCACTCCTACGTGATATTATTAGGTGTGCCTGATGCCAAGAATGGACCTTGCAATTATCTGTGCACAGGAGAAAGCGTTTGATGAGGCAACGGGAAGCTTGAGGCAGGCAAAGGAACTGAGCGTCAACAAAGTTGGGCACGGTGTGTGATTGCTTCTCCCTTATTTTTTAACTTATGGTCCTAAAAGAATGCAGAACTCTTTCTCTAGCTGTAGATATGGAAATATAAATGGCATCTTGTGTTGTATTGTGCAGCGTTGCACGACCTGGATCCAGCCTTCCGGGCCTTTTCACGATCTGAGAAAGTGGCCAGCCTCCTAAAAAGCCTGGGCTACAAGCGGCCGCTTCCCGTCCAATCCATGTACATCTTCAAGCAGCCAAAGATCGGTGGTGAGGTGCGTATTTGGTTGCGAGCGTGTCATCCAGTTGTAAATTAGTGCACCCTGGATTATGTAGGTTGTGGGTTCGAAGCACCTGTCTGTATTCTATCTTTAACTTGAAATGTGGAAGAAAGTGGAGTCAATACAATGATTTCAGGGTTATGAAATATTGTAATAAGGGTGCAAGGCACAAAATGACATGTTCCCCATATCATATGATATCTTGTGTGACTAACATATTTATTGATACATTGAAAAATTCAAGAATTTATCCCAAACTGTGCACTCTGGGTTTTTTGGGACTTTAGGAGTTGATTGGTAAGGGCCCTGCATGGATGAAGGTTTGTTCCTCTTCCGTTTTGTCTCTGATACGTTTTTAACTATCTCTGGTGAACTAAATTTTGTGACATGTTATCGATTGAAAGTCGTATGTTTTGTAAATACGGTCTTCGTCCAACCGCTCGTCATTCCCTTCTCGTTCCCACACTCTATGAACTTCATGATTAACGAATCTGAGGATATAAATATTGAAAAATGTTCTCGTTTGAAGGTGAAGGGTATAAGACGGGTGCGATGCGGAGGCTGTCGAAGAAGGGGATGATCTCAGAAAAAAGTTGTCAAATGAGGAAGGGAAAGCCAGCAGTTTACGTAAAGAACAGGTCCTTTTTTTGAGTTGTTTCAAACAACTTGTTTGAGTTGCTCGTTGCCTATTGTCTAGGGCCGCCAAACAAACTAAAAAACAAGACAACTGGAAAATGCTCCCTCATCAGGATCCTCCTCCTCCTTTAGGCAAACTAAAGAGAAATTTAAGCTCAAGCAAGGTTTTTTTGTAGGTCCCCAGGAGCTTGTATTGATACTGGCCATCTGGGCCCCGTTCTATTCCAAATGATCCCGTCATTTGTTAAACAGGCGTCTGCAGCACGCTGAGCGCCATTCAAAAATGTAATATTATGTGGAAAACATATGATGCGGAGCCCGCATAATATAATAATTATATTATGGGGGCGCCTCGCATCCTAATTGTAACAGACAAATTAATTCTGGCATGAAATCTGGAGAAAAGAAGGAGCGTGCTGAATACCGGAAATCTCCTCCGCCAGTAAAACGAGAAAGGGAAGAATTCACTGAGATCGTGAGGGATGCAGGAACTTGAGCGGTCAAGGCACAGTTTTATTTAGATAATTGGGGCGGTGTGTGCACATCATAACGTGTATGTTTTCAAAGGCCCTGACACATGGTGCGAGGAAACACTGTTTGCAGGTGGTTCCCCATCAAGACTCGACATTTTTGTACACTGAGCCCATGACCACTGTGGGGCTTTGGTGGGCGTTGGAGGACTGCACTAAGGAGAACGGATGTCTGTGGGCAAAACCAGGCATGTGCCGCTTTGTTCTGCCTTACCCTGGGTAACGTTTGCAGGCTTTATACGCTAGCAGTTGGAAATTATGGCGGCAAACCACCTGTCGTCTTTGCTTAAAAGGCATATGGGTGCATATAGTTCATGCAAACAAGAGGGAGCTCGCCTCCTAGATCAATCTGTTGTTTTGGGCACTAATATGGGGCTGTAGAGGGCACGTTAATGTAATCCACAGCTGAAAAAGCTGGGATGTTTCAAAACCTATGATCCTGCCACTGGTTCAAATTCCTGTACGACAACCTACATGCTGCTCATTTACAGGCGTTCACAAGCAGGGCTTATCCAGGAGATTTTATGTCCAGGAAGAAGGCGGCACCTCAACTTTTGACCGCCCTCGGGCAGAGTACGACCTTTCCACTTTTGTGCCCTTAGAGTGCCCCGCCGGCACACTGGTCCTGCTACATGTGAGTTCTGTGAGTTGTGAGTAGGTGTGTTTAAGGGGCACACATCTTAAAAAGAATCTTGCCAAGTACAATACGCAACAGGCCCAGGCCTTCCCTGATATTTCTGTCAATTCTTCTTGGTCACCTAAATTGCGACATGCATGTATGAATTGTTTGCCGTTCTCCCCAGGGTTGGCTAGACACAACCAAACTGCATAAAGGCAAAACACGCTAATTTCAGTAGGGAGATCTGCAATCCAAGCATGCAATCACTCACAGTGTATATCAGGCCCTGCAAGCCAGTTCTGCACAGCCATCGTTCCGTCACTTGTTGGCTGAGAAGAGGCCTTTTAACTGATGGTATGCAATGCGTACTCAAGGGTTTGGCATGCATACATATGTACACGCTCTATCATATAGCATGCTGAAGTTCACACTCGTGCAACCAACGTCTGTCACACCCTGTTGTCATCTTTCAGGGCGAAAATGTCCACTATTCCGCAGAAAACACATCTTCAACCAGCAGGTTAGTACTTGGTACTTTATTGTTGCAGAGAGGCAGCAAAGGCAGGAGGGTCAAGCATTTTCTGGTAATTGTGTGTGCAAAACCACTCACTCCAAAAGCATCAGCGAATTCTTCCAAAAAATCCACCGCTTTTCAATGTGGACAAACAAAAAATCGTAAAATTGCAAAAATGCTTGCAATATGCGCAGCTTAAATTTGGACCTCAGGCTCAAATGACCACCCGCATTTAATCCCCACCCTTCCTGACCCCCACACAAACAATTTAAACCTCCTAAAGGTGTCGTTCAGCTCGTATATAAAATGGGCATTCATCTGTTTATTACTTTTTAGAGAAATAACGAAATAACAGAAACTGCGCACACTCTCGCTCTGACCACCTCATTAGTGCACAAATAATTCCAGAGATCAAAACCTTATTACTCGATGCATAATTTCCTTCTTTTGCGTGCTGCTGCACAGGCACAGCTATTCTATGCACGTCGTGGAGGGTGCAGGCTCAGAGTATCCAAAGAACAATTGGCTACAAAGATCGCCTGAATTGCCATTCGAGCCTATGTACGAACCTGATATCTGAGCATTTACTGTTCCAAAAAAGGCTGTTTCATCTATTTTTTCCCTCTGCGAACATTGTCTTTTGACATCGTCTATAATTGGCGTTAAGTGTTTTGTTGGGCCGCAACTGATTTGTGCGGTATTTGCATTGCCCGTTTTCACTCTTCATAAATATTTGATAAAATTAACAAAATAATAGTAGAAATTCTGAAATACTTCTTGGTCTAACGATCAGCTAGAACTTCGAAGATGGAGGCCGATACTCAAATGCATTCAGAGCAGCCTGAACATGAGTATCCAGGTTCTGCAGATCAACCTGCAATTGCCACGCCAGAGACGGTACGTGCTGTGGCATGCGCGTGCATTCGCGTGATTTCTGTGTGAAGTGCGTAACGTGGGTGCGTGGGTGTGCGTGCGCGCGTGTGTGTATATACGTGGGTGTGCGTGCGTGTGTGTGTGTGTGTGTGTGCTTTTGTGTGCATTCATGCAAACCTGTGTATGCAGCTCATAGTGTGCAATTGCATGCGTGCACGTGTGTGCGTGCCTGCGCAAGATGTGTGTGTGTGTGTGTGTTTCTAATCGTGTTCGTGTGTATGTGTGTGTGCATTTGTGTGTGTCTATGTGCGTGCGTGTGTATGTATGTGAGCGTGAGCGTGTGTATGCGCGCATGCATTAGTGTGCGGGACCGTGGTACTAGACACGAGCTGCTACAACGTGCTTGACTTTCCTGCCTCTTGTTTCCAGTTCCGAATCCCTGTACTCACAGAACTCTCCGACTTTGTGATGGTTTGAAATGTACAGGTGAAAGCCGCCGAGAAAGCCGCCCTGAATGTACATAAAAAATTGAGCGTGCAGGCGGCCCCGGTCAGACAGTATTTGGTGAGTGAGGGAGACCTGTCGCTTGATTTGAGTCCCTAACCAGTGCATGGAAGCTGACTATCGCCAGAAGAATGAAGAGCATTCATCATTTTCTGGTGACAGAGGAGGTCACAGAACTTTGAGACTGAGCCCACACCTCACACTGAACTAATTGCCGCTCACGGGTGGGCCATGTAACCCTTTTTTTGTAGGCACGTGCCATCCATTTTCCTTAAAATTACACAGTCAGGTGTAACTGTTAATGGTCGTGGCAACCAAAGACTTGTGCAGTTCCCTATAACTTTGTGCAGTCTGTTTTGGCGAAGCCCCCCTCGTGGGGGCGTGAGCGCCTAGCGTTGTCTACTTCACACTACACTTCACACAGGCCTCCCCACGGGCTGAAACTCGACGAAGGCTCCTAACCAAAAACCCCACCCTGTCAGAAGAATTCTGGGACCCTGGTGTGCGGTGTGTGAAGATGTAGAGCAATATGTTGTTTTTGGGGGGTCCAGCCCTCCTCCCCAGGCCCACCCAGAGCACCTCCCGGGCTGAGACTCGACATAGCTCCTAACCAATACTTGTACCGGGTCACATGAATTCTGGGACCCAGGGGTGCCATGTGAAAGGTTTAAGACAAGTTGTTATGTTTGGAAGTTCCAGGAAGCTGCCCAGGAATCCTCAGCCAGGCCCCCAGACCGCTTCCTGCTGGTGCAGAATCCATCAGCAATCAGCACACTTTCCTGGCTGCGGATGCTGTGTCAAAAGCCCTCGGTTGTGTTCCAGCTGCAAAATTCACGGTTGACCACACAGAAGATTACAAATTTTGATGGACTTAATAATTTAGGTTCAGTCAGATGTTCACGACGTTGCCTGAAGTTGCTTGGACAGGACCCTTCAGGAACGCGGTCCGTGTTGGCTTGGACTGCTCGCGGGGCATTGAGCACACAGTGCAGGTGCTTGCCGCGCACTGTGTGTTGAAGCAGAGTTCAGACATCGTGGCCAGCCCGGGCATCGTGCTCGCACCTGCCCTCTCAAGGCACACACACAGGCACACACACACACACACTCACATGCATGCACATGCACACACATATACAAACACAAACGCGCGTGCAAATACACTCAGACGCGCACACACACATACACATGCGCACACACACAAACACACATGCACACGCGCGCACACATACACACGCACAAACACACAGGCACATACGCGCGCACACACACACACACACACTCACACACACACACACACACTCACACACACATGCATATGCATGCACACGTTGTGCGCGTGATGGGCTTCGCCAATTTTTCAGCGTCGCTAGCAACGCTCCCACATTGTCTGTTTCATGGTTTGCAATCAATAGCTTTATGTGCCCTGGTTGTTTTGGTAGTTAGTTGTGTTCTCAGGCAAATTGACTGTTGCTTTGATTTCGGTCCGTGCCACTGACTGTATAGACTGGGCGGCTGCAAAGTTCATAGACGTGCTATCTGAACCTCCCAATTACTCACTTCACTCAATCCAATAGCTCGTGCATGCCCTGTAAAGAGACTTTCCTCTGCTCCTTTTGACTGTCAGGAAGCCACCGTAGTGCCTGTGGTTATGCAAGGCATGCAAGCTGTGTGCAAGGAGCGGCCTGAGAACCCTGTAGAGTTCCTAGCTTACTACTTGCTGTCCCACAATCCTCAACCGAGTACATCCCGACCAAAGCCTGGCGCTCAGGAGCCACCTAGCACGGCAGAAGCGGCAGCAGCAGCAGCAGCAGCAGCAGCAGCAGGTGCACCACCACCCCAGCCTCCGCCCCCTTCCTCGTAGCAAGGGAGAGCTCGTCCATACCTGTATTATAAGTAATAGATTGACATGCTGGTGCTTGAAATCTCACGACCATCTGCGGGAGCAAGAGCAGTAAAAGCTGTCATGCTTTGCCGTGTCGTTCATGTGGCAGCAACAAAGGTTTTGAATGTTGACTGTGAGCTTCTTTTCCCCCCGCCCCTTTCCTTTATTCCGGCTATTCACATGACAGGAGCATGTACAAATCACGCCTGCACAAATGTAATTGATTCATTTTATGTATAGCTGGGCAGGGAAAACTTACACTCCCCACATTAAGTCATACCATCTTTTAGGAACCAGTTTTGTGTGCTATTGACAAGGCTGCAGCAATTATCATACACTTGCTGCCGCACAACATGGCAAAAAGGAGAAGCTAGTAGTACGCAGGCATTATAACGAAGAAGCTACCCTCCTTATTAACTTAAACCACTCGCTCCCCACATTTAATTCTTTCCATCTTATATACTTAAGAAACAGCCGCTTTGATTCGGGTAGCACAGTAAACTTTTGGAGAGCTGAGACAACAGTTATAGTAGTTACAATGGGGGGTGACCTTCAGCCAGGTTGTTTGGCTGATCGGCTGCTGACTGGTCTCGGCCAGCCACAAATAAATTCATAAGCTCAGAAAGAAAAAGAAAAAGTTTAGTGTTCTGCTGAGAAGGGAAACTATGAGCAAGTTGGTTGTTGACCTGTTGCAGCAAAAAGGGTTGGGCTGCTGAAAAGTCCTCAAAAAAGGTGTAGTCAAGAAAGGAGAAAGTTTCCTCATTAACCCGATGGTCTTAGCAAAATAAATGAGCATGCACCTCATTCTAAACATGCTCATCTTCACCAGGACATTGGTTACATACGCGAGAACCATCTTCAAGCCATGCTGCTGCCTCAACTTTCAAAGTTTGTGCACGCAAGCGGAGTCTACTTACATTGCGCATAATATGTTTTGACGGATCAAGATGAAGACACCGTGGTACAGTAGTCGGCATATGCTCATTTCTAGAAAAAGGTATGGCAAACCAAGAATGATAAGTGGCCAGTTTGTTGTTGTGTGTGTTGGGGTCCACCAACTCAGCATCTTTCGAAACACCTCCCATCCTATGCTTCAAATCTGCAGTAAACTCTTGCAAGGAATAGCACGCCCAGTTTGAACAGCTCGTACATACAACTCGCACCCACGCAGTCCTTGAAAAACGCTCAGCAATTGAGCAGTCCAGCAGGCACTTGAACGAGGCTGTAAATTGAGATCAACCTGGACTGCCCTCCGCAAAGTGTCACTATTGGTACTAAGCATAATAATGAAAAGCTTGACAGCTGACCAAAACCGTAGAACTGCAACGGTTCATGTCCACATTCTCGGAGTACAGCCCAGTTAGTGGAGAGCTGAGACAAAGAAAATAAGAAAGCGGTGTACACAGCCGGCATGACTTGTGAATAGGCGTCATTTTGTGTTCTGCTTCACCCTACTATGGGTGCAGAGTCACACAAACTCCCAGCCTGGAAATGATAAGAGGGAGGGAAGGGCTTTTCAGTGGGGATCAGCGTTTGGGAGGCAAAGGCTTGCACACCGGGGTATGCATTGCTCTCACACGATAGAGGAGTCAATTAAGGACTTGGTGTCGCGCCCAATCAGTGAAAGCGACGAATTATGTGACAAGCAGGTTAGTTGATTGATAGTTGAGAGTTTCTGTGTGTCTCTTTCAATAAATTAGATTTGCCAGTCTTCTTATTGATGATTAAACAATCTCAGCTCCGGAAAGAGACAACCGCTGTGGGGCAGCCAACCAAAGATGAGAAGGACTAGCAGAGATAGACACATGCACATGAGTGAATGTAAATGTTAATTAACGCCATGGTGTAAACACTTCTGGCAAAGTAGGAAAGAAACGGTTGTGGGTTGAGAGAGCTGTACAGCATCCCACCGTGTCATATAAAAGAGAGAAGAACACACACAAAGAAAGACTCTCTGAAATTGAGTCAGTACAAAAATGTAAGCAGCGAATAACAACTCTCCCCACGTGTGCACATTTGTTAAGGAAAAGGAGCCATTTTCGTCCCAGGTACTGTAAAACTCCCTACCAAAAAGAATAAGAAAAAGGTTATTAGGGAGCAGGAGGGTTGCAGGAGGGTTGCAGGCTTAACCTGAAACCGGCTCCTGTTGAGAGTAGTTAGTAAGTACTGCAAGGATACAACTGGTATGGACATGTTTAGCAGCATAGTTGACAGAATGAACATGGAGCTGTGAAACAAGTTTTCTAACTCTTGCTGGTGAGTGTGTCCTGTAATAATTACAAATTATTTTGACTTATCGTAGCTTTTTTTTACAGCTGTAGTGCAGACTTGGTCTTCATCATTTTATTCTTAACATTCTTTTCCGTCCATGCCACTCTAGTTACACGTCCAAAAATAACTGCAATATTTGCAATGAAATTATAGTCAGCATAGCGTTTGAATGGCTAGGCGTACAGCCAACAGCAAGTCACCACAAGTGGGAGACTGAAGAGAGCCGCAGCTTGTTTATGCTGTTATCAACTGTTAATTTGACTAATGTCCAATGTCTCTAAATATCACAAAGAGACTTGCAGCTATAGCAATGGGGCCAGCACCTGCAATGCGCAGCAAACAGAACAAAAAGTCAGCTACAGTAGGTGAGATCGAGCTACGCAGAAGCATCATTTGAAAGCGTGTTTGCAGCGATTGAAAAATAAGGGAAAGAAATATCTTTTGTTGCCGTGATAAGCAGGGAAGACTACGCAGGCAGTGAAAACCATACCCACACTTATTAAGGAAAAGTGAACCACATTCAGTGCAAAGTGCAAGTTCGTTGCTGCCATCCTTACCGCATCCACAATGTGTAGCACAAGTTGCCCTGACGCCACAGTCCTAATGACCTTGGCAGTACGTGTGACTTCATCATATGCCGATGCAATAGCCACAGAGCCAGCCCTGTAATCAAGTGAGCCAGTACAATTGTTGAACTGCATAAAAAGAAGCTCATAGGTTTACGCACTGCAAATGTTCAATGCAAAACCACAATCTTAAAATGCAAAGCATTCAAAAATGAAATAAGCTTCTAGTATTGCGCTTCTGAGTGAGAATCCAAAGAACATAACTCACAGCTTTGTGATGATCAGCGGTGTCTTTACTGCTGAAGTGTACACGTGAGTGCCCTCTGGAATGTTAGTCATTACGAGGTCAACACCTACAAGCGTGTCATGTGGTGGGTAGGTGTGTATCTAAGGGGCAATACAATGGATTGCGGCACAGTGTAAAAACCAAGCTGTTTCTCAAACTATTTCATCGTACCAGGTATCCAATGGGCTTTAATTGCTGAAATTCCATTGGCAGCTGGGAGCTTTTGTAGAGCAGCCCTAGATCCTCCAATTTGCTCCCCGTGAGCTATGAGGGCACTATGTGTTTAAGTTGAATACACATTGCCCATGCTGTTGCTTGGAAGCTTAATAGGTCAAGACGTGCAGCTATTTTTAGAGTTTCTAGCGTTGAGGGTGACACAGGAATGGAATTTTCTTGCAAAAAAACTAGCATTCTGGGAACAAAGTACATGTCCATTTGATGCAAGTTACGGATGCAAGAAGAAATGTTGGCAATAAAAAATTCTCCGTGCTTGAACGCACAGCAAGAACTTCCAACCTGTCATCAGGTAGGAAAAATGTGCCGCCTTGAGCCAAAAATCCAGCAGCTACGCCAGCCAGCTGAGCTGCCTACACGACATGAAATTTGTTAATGTTGCTGATTATGAAGCATTTCTTCTTCATTGTGGATCAGCCCTTCAATAAGCAAAGCTCTCCTTGACACCCAAAATGCTACGACGGTGTTAAAACGGACTTTTTGAAAGGTTTCTCAATAATCGAGATGACATTGAGAGCACTGCACAGCAAAACCAGCGTCTCATTACAGGCAGTGGCCACTATATCAAAATGAAAGAGATTAAAGTTAAGAGGGGAATGGAAAGAGCAAGCACGAACATGCACCCAGACACATACTTGGACAGCCCAGTTAATTTCATGGCTGGACTGTTCAACAGCAGTCGCGGATGGTGGTGTGGGAGAAGCTTGAGGGGATGGTAGAGGTCGGATTGGCATCAGAACGAGGTCAACTATGTGGACAATAGCAGTGGGTCCATGAAGGATGTTGCCTACAAGTCAGGCGGCAGGAGATACAGCCTTTTAAAGCGCAAACCCTCCTGGAGCGAAATGGGAAGACTGTGATCCAGTAATTGGTATGAAGCAAAAAGCCTGAGTGATTTTCCTTTTCTTCCTCTTTCAGAACTGAAGGTGGCAGAGCAGTTGGCTCAGCAACAGAATGGGATAAAATCATCAATGTCACCTTAGCACGTCAACTGCTGTAAAGACATTGCGGACTGAAATCACTATTTCTTTGTGTTATACCTCCAATGACCTCTCCAGGAAGACCCCCTGTTGAAACCGACAGAAGAGATCCGCTGCATTCAGGGATAAATAGGAGGTCATTCGATTTAAACCCACATATCTTACCACTTGTCATGTCCAACATCGCATGGCCTTTTTTAAACAATCATGCTGTGAGTTGAGTGTACGGGGACAAAATGTGAGCTCAATGTTTTAAGAGGCAGTCAATAATCCTCCTAGAAGGGAGGCTTAAAGGAGCGTGGCCCTTGCTTTTAATTTATACTCACTTCCTTGTCACTGTGAGACGGTCCCCAGAAAGTGTGGTGTAGACGCTGACTCCTTGGGGGAAGTCATTTAGTGTTTGAACAATGCCTGTGTTAAGGTCGTGGCAGCTAGAGCATCAATCAGTAACGAGCATTGCTCAAAAGGTAACACACAGGCATTTCAACCCAAAGAAACTTAAAGCAGATCATACGGACAAGGGGTTTGCATGCAGTCTGTACTGTTCAGCAGGTTTACTCACCTGGAATGACGTGCGCTTTTATGGCACTCTCACCAGAGTCTGTGGCAACCATGGAGCTCGCAGTTGGCTCAGCAGCTGCGTATCGCTGGATAGCAGAGCTGCAGGAACAAGAGAGCAAGGGCAGTGTTATATTTTGTATATGCATCCATGTGGCTTTGTTTTCCTATCAGCCCTTATTTAGCAGATTCAAGCTGAACAAAGATGTGAAAAAATTAAATACCTAGACGGTGCAAATACCGTTCCATGGATGAAATCCATATTGGTACGCCTTAAAACCTGCATGCACAGAAAATAGTTGATTGTGTCAGTGAGTGAAATGCACCCAGGTTTGCACGTCATAAGAATATGCTATTGTTTAAGTGGGAAAAGAAGAAGGGGATTCAGAGAAGAGAAATCGACTGTGGTGACGATAAGTAATTAGAAACCTTGTGTGAGTCTCATTGGTTCAGAGGCTGATAGTATAAGCTCTTGTTACCAAGAAATTTTGCACATATGTCAAAAAGGGCTGCTTGTGTGTTTGATCAACCCCTCTCTCTCACCTCAGTGGCAAGCGTCAGATCTGCTGTGGTAGCAATGCGCGGAGCTGTAGCAGCAGGCTCAATTTGATTGGGAAGGAGGCTGGTCGTGAGGATTTCTTCTGAGGGAAAGGGCAGGGGTGGAATCGGAACTGCAGCCTCCTTTTGGCCTTGGATTACAGAAGGCAGAGTTAGGGGCTCGAGCACCTACGACACGAAAAGAAGCCGGAGCAGACTTTGGAACCACGTGAACATGAAAGCACCTAGCATAGTCCAAGAGTGACCTTGCGCCTATCACCAAGCAAAACCACTTGCATTACTGCAGCGTCAGCTCTACAGCGCAATAACTGAAGATATGGGAGATGGATTTGTTGCACTCACAGCATCAATGGTATGGAGGGTGTTACCAGACCAGGTCACGTTGGGGGTTACTATGCTGGCAGAGGCACACAGAGAGGACACTGTTACAGAGGCGCCCCTATGGAGAGTACAAGACCAAAATGAAAAGTGTGAGAGAGGGTGAAAATGGATCTGCTGTATGTTACAAGACAAGTAGATTCTTTGTGAGTTTATGTTCTTGTTGCGCTCACTGAGCGCAGATCTAGGCTAGATAACTGATAATTGAACCTGTTCCTTTTTTACGCAAAGTACGTACGTCTTGGTGACCACCAGCTTATCACCAGAGGCAGCTGTGTAAGGGGTCTGTCCTTGTGCAAAGTCAGAGAGCATCATCGGCAGTCCCACTTTGTGCAGTGTGTGTGTGTGAGTGTGTGTGTGTGTGTGCGTAATTTTGTTCTTAAAAGAACGGAGCACAAATTGATGGGTGTCTGGAATTTGTATGATGAAATTTAATGCAACTCTATCCACATCATACCTATGACATGCCCCTTGATTGCTCGAGCAAACCCTGCAGGATTGCTTAACGTTGTAGTGGACAACGCGTCAGGGTTGTTCTCAGCGTAGGCCTTAAGGGATCTGTCATTGGGGACCTTGAAATAAGTGAAGGATTTGAGTACACAAAAGGTGTGAATGTATGTGTCCCCGTGTATCTCTGCTAGTGCAAGCATTTCCTCCAAACGTTCAGGTCCAGAAGTAAAAGCAGGTTTTACTTACAAAGATACAGTTTCCAGACCCCAAGATCTCAGAGCCTGCCCGCATCAGTGCCTAGAAACCAGCAAGAAACAGGGTTGTTCTTTTTGTAAGTTGGGTAGCCAAAATAAAACGAGCAGTGAGTACTAACTCCATGAGAAGCACTAATATGCCATCTGCACATTCCTATTAGTGCTTTCACTGCCTGCTTAGGTTTTCTTTCTTTCTTTTACAAAAGCCTCAAGTGCTGACAAAAAGACAAGCCTTACATCTACAGCCCAGGTGCAGTCGTCGGCTATTGCCGAGGCAGAGTAAGAAGGGGGAGCAGGCATGGCTGCTGCTACTTTGCTGCCGTGCAGCTTCAGAGATCCTGCATGAAAATCAAATCAGTTAGGGAACTTAAATGTTTAAAGCGTAGCAACGACGTGTGTGTGCCCCTACACTGGCACAACAAATAAATACACTGAGTGCAAGTCTCGACAACAGACTTACCCATAGAAGACATGGCAATTTCCATTGGAGAAGGACCAACCACAGGTGGCATGAGGGAGTCATCAGGGTCAGTTGTTGGTGCTGCCGCTTCGGGAGGTGCATCAGAAGTGGAAGCTGAAGAGGGTACGGTAGGTGAGAAAGCTGTTGTCTTGATGATTTGTTGAGTAGTAGGAGAGGGGCTGGAACGTGCATCAGCAGGGGAAACCTGGGAAGACACTGGTGCGGAGGCAGGAGGAGTAGGTACAGCTGTTGAAGCAGCAGATGGGGAAACTCCAGGTTCCAGGCAGCGATCAATCACCTGTAAATTGTTTGCAGGATTGCCGTGTCCATTAAATAAGCAAGCTCTAAAGGGAGCACCCACAAAAATACAATTGATTGATGCCAAAAGCAACGATCACACACTGTGCAGTATGTTTGACCTGCTTATGCCTCACGTGTGCAAATCCATCCCCGAATGGGACGTTGGGCGTGATCACTGTTGCTGAGATGCCCCCATTTAGATCCACCGTGACTTTTGCGCCTCTGAATTGATGGATTTGGCAAAAAAAGAAGTCTTATTGCGTCATTAAGTCCTATTTAAATGGATAATGAAGCCTTCATAGATCGCACAAACATCAAAAAGAATGAAGTATGCTTTGTAAATGGGCAAGCATTCAGAGCAAGACGGCATGGCTGTTCCTTACGCATGAATATCAGAGGGAATAGCGTGTGCTTCATCACAAAGTTAATTACCGTTCATTTACACAAGGTCACTTTCAAATCCATACCTTTGCTCTAGCTAAGAACTGATGCAGGTGTCTATATATAGCTTTTGTGTCGCTACATACTTTTGTGCTTCCGTCTGAAACACTCACGTCCATTCTAATTCTTACCTCCTCGCCACGTTTAACCATGATCCACCTTGCAAAGTGTCGTAGCTTGATGTGCCCTCCGGTATATCTTTGAGCTGAAGAGAGCGTGCTGGGATGATGTGGCCGCGGACCAATCGTGGGTCAGCGCTTGAAACTGCATGGACACTTAACCCAATCATGTGACCATGTATATATATATCAATTAACCCAATGTGACCATGCTTGGACACTTAACCCAATGCGATCAGTGAAGCAAGTTAATTGCAAGAGCATTCAAACGCCTGGTATTAAAAGCAGTATACGTGCAACTCAGGTGTGAAAACTAGACCTTGCTGCAACTCTGCTGACATTTCTGCGAATCAGACCTTGATGCTGGGATGCATGGTGGAGTATTGCGGTGTCGCTGGGGGTAAAGGCGGTACAGTTTGGCAGCATCGTGATCCCTGCCTGTTTCAGAGCCTGTGGACGTTTGCGTATTTGCAGTCTGTAGGTTTTGATTGCTTCACAATTTCAGGACACGGACAGAAGCATGTCTTCTCTGTTATTATAATTTGTCAATATATTCTTTATCCTGCTGGCCAGATCTTTATATCAAAGCTTAGTCATGCGCTGGTAGGCCACCAAAGCTGACAGATGCTTGACATAAACTAGGCAAGGAAAATCCAACCAGGTCCAATGCAGCCAGTTGTCAGACAACAGGAGGGAAAGCAGATACACATGCAAAAAAACACACATTCTCAGCACACCTTTCTCGCCCAACTAATATCCGCGACGTAAGGAGAAGAAGCGCCGAGCGCTGCAGCTTGCTCTTCTGCCTTAGTCTCGATGGGACCAAATGGCTGAGGAGCAATTGGAACCACCTTGGCCAGTACGTGATCACAGACCTGCATTTTAAGTAAAAGACATAGTTACCAAGTTTCGAATGTTACTGCACAAGCACAAGACACAAGAGCGTTAGCAATTTGTGCTGCATTGATGATTGATGACCATACAGTCAAGTCGGTCTCTGACCAGTTCAACATGTGGACAGCCATTCCATTATAGGAGGAGGAGTAGCCGCTGGGGTCCAAACAGACTTCTGGACAGCCTCTATCATTGATACAAGCAAGTCCCCAGGCAGCCGCTGAGAACACACCAACAGCCTCAATAGTTTCTGCCAGGGGTGCGTGCTGTATATGAAGTTCAAGAGTCATACACGGAGATGTAATGTTGTAGTTTGAAGCTTTACACACTTCTTTATAGTCAGTTCACAGTTTGGCACATTGCTTTTGGCCGTATTGCAAAGCCACGTGATGAAACTTAAAATGGTCAAAATGGTCAATTCTTAATGTCGCACTGAATTCCCCCCTTTTACATACAGCATATGTTCATAATAAAATACGCAGGCAGAAAACTACTCCCCACATAAATAAAGGAAAGGGATCCCATGCTGGGTACAATGAGATTCCGATGCCACGTACAGCAGACAAATCAGGTGAAGGCGTACAACAGATGACAGATCAGGTACATACATCACAGTAAAGTCACACTGTCCTTACATGCACAATGGCATGGCCGTACTCAATGTCAGACGCCACGATGTCAGCATTCAACCCCTGGTGAGAAATGGACAAGCCTGTACCCCTGGAAACAAAAAGGGCAAAGAGAGTGTAGCATCAATCTCAGTTGTTGCGTTGCTCCTGCTGCTACACATGCTTGCTTTGTGAGATCCAGTGACGTATCATAGAAGCTTGCTTACGTGCGCGTGATTTGCAATGGAGTGCCTGCTTTGGTGGTCGTAGAGCTCAGTCCCTCTGAGAAGTCTGAAAGCTTCATCTGCAAGGAAGGAGTAGAAAGCTCAGTTGTCCCGCTTCTTTCTTTGATACATGCCTTAATATCATCATTTGGAGCAGGGTGCAGATAAGCAGTCCTGCAATCTGTAGTAGCACAAAGAAACAGCACAAACAAAACTTGCATTGGCTGGACACATGCATCTCTTCGAATTCCCAATTTGATTTCTGGAGGCAAACAAACACCTCATCATACGTCATTCATGTATACCTGCACAGGCAAAATGTGTGCATCCAATGCACGGGCGGCGCTCTCTGTTGAAAGCAGGAGGACTGCATCTGGATCTTGGCTTGCGTATCTGGCAAGTGCCTGCACATGTGGTGTTCTTAGCGCTTGAGCATGTTGCCAACCTTGAACCCTGTTTTCTCGCAAACGACAAAGCCTTTGAGCTTGCACTGGCTCATTATCATAAATAATGAGCCCATCAAGGACATGTTGTGCAGTTGCTTTCACTTACGTCATTAGAAGGAGCGAACACTGTGCACCGACGTTGCCCGGGGTCTAGGCCCAAACGGGCTATAAACTGAAAGTATAAACACAGCAGAGAGTGTGCTTTGAGGCGCATTTCACTACTTAGGCTCCTTGTCCAGTATCACCTGTGGCTCAAAACTGTGAACAACTACTCCAGTGAGAACAACCGATCACTCAAATCTCCTTGAACTTAACATTTTCACATTGCCCCCCGCCCATCCCACATTACCGTACCTCAACGGCCCATGATAGATTGCCTGAAAGCCCAGCACTCACAGCCGGCGCTGTGCGTGCCAAAAGAGGAGGAGAAGCAGGCAGCGCTGCCACAGGTGCTAGCACCTGTGTGTGAGTGAGTTGCGTGCAGTGGTGATTCGTGACAATTACAACGCAAATCTCTTTGGCTCCAGAGTGCTGCAGCGCTAATTAACGTCTAAGTATGTCCATACCCATATGCAAAAACAGGGGGGGGGGAAACCCGCTGGTGGTCATGACACAGCCAGCATGATAAAGAAAGGGTTGCACACGTCCTAGCTTGCAACCTACAGACCGGCATCCACCCACCACAGAGAAACGAAACAAGGAGTCTTCTAGACTTATATTCAGGAAGTTCATCATACTATATGATACGTCAAAATACACTCACCGCATCAATGGTGTGCACGACACATCCCCCCCAGAGTTTGTTGGAGCTAGAGTGGATTATGTTCGCTTGAGTTTCCAGTGAGGTGTGGGCGACAGTGATTGTGCCGTACGCAGTCTTGTGTAGAACAAGATGGGTGCCCGCCTGGGTCGTGAATGTTGAGGTGCCCACTTGCATGTCCTCCAGGGTAAGCGCGATCCTCGGTACAACGTGTGAGAGAACGGCAGAGGCGCCTGCTGAGCTATCCAGATAAGTATGTGCCTCGGGATCCTGCAGTGGTACGTCAGCGAGACCAGCAGCGAGGAAAAGAAATTCACTTCTCAGCTAGCTTAAAATGTTTGTGTGCCGACAGTAATTACAGGCTGGTGATTCAGGATGCGCGGAAGAAGATGATAGTAATAGGCAACACAATTTTCGTACCTGGTGAGAATACTTGATTATCGCTTCATTTGATGGAGCGAAAACGGTGGCAACTGCTGTGGGTTGCAGGGCGTCAGAAAGCGCAGCTGCCTGGTTGGATGTGTTCAGAGGCAGGTCATAGAGAGGAGAAAATGCCATGGCCTAGATAAAGATCGAGTCAGACAAATCATGCGACAGACTACCCTTGTGGCATAAAACAGTGGCTCCTCACTCTCCGGCTCTGAGGCGAGCGCGAACATGATGAAGTAGCTAGTGTATTCTCGTCACTTAGTTTTCATAAAATACCCAAATTGACGATAAATAAATTAAAAGCTCAGTAATTCAGCTAGCAGCGTAAACCTTAACAATTTAATGGATTACCTTAGATATATTGTTTGTGGGCGAATACTTGTAAGACTGACAGCTGGAGGTCTGCTGTTTGTTGAGCAAGATTAAGGTCTTCAATTGGTCAATTGGACAATTTTAAATAAAAAATCATTTCAAAAGCAATACAATAGAAAAAAGGAACTGAGAGCTAAGCAAACGTCAAGTTGTTGTTTGCTGGCCACTTGGGGTACACGCGCTTGTACAGGCTCATGCAAACCATCTCTCGCTGCTGCACAGGGCCATCAAAAATGCACTTCATGGCGCCGTGCGTGCCTGCAACCAACAGCATTAGGAGTTCAATGTTTCGAAGCGCAGTCACACAAGCAAGTGGTAAGGCTCACGCGCTGGAGCATATCAAGGACTTGTGGTCTTAGATTACCGTGAATGTGATAAAGAATTCGGTACCTTGCTTTAGGTTCCATGTACATTCTGTTAACTACGCTGCTAAACTTGTCCACACCCCTTCCTGCACCATTAACTCTCATCAGGAACTGCAGGCCAAGCCTGTAAACAAACCTGGTCCCCACTAATTTCTATCTTTTTGGCGAAGCCCCAGTCATGGGGCGCAGCCCCTAGGTTTGTCTTCTTCCCACCAAAGTTCACATCAGTGTGCGCAGGCCCGCCCATCGCACCCCCCGCCCCCAAAACTTGCACAGTGACCTAGACTTACAAATCAGGCAGCCCTGCGGTGTCAGGGGGAGGGGAGGGGCAGGGGGTGGTGCTGCTGGGCGTACCCCGGAACGAGTTTTGTAAAAGTTGAGACTCAGGGCCTGGCTAGAGCCACGCAGCCAACGTCCAGGTCTGAAACTTGACAGACAGGCCAAGCAAACTCGTTTGTCGGGAAATACAAGTTTTGGTGACCAGGGGTGCAGTGAGCAGTGCTGTGGAAAGAACTGACTCAATGTTTGGTAGCTGCAGGAAGCTGCCCGGCGCTCAGCCCAGCCCATGCCCCCCGAACATCATCTGACCGCACAGGCGTTGACAGGAGACGTTTCTGAGTGTGCCGGCTGGGTCCGGGGCCAAGGAGAGGCGGGACGAAAAGTTCGCTGCTCCATGCAAGCACACGACTGGGTGCACGGATTTCCACAATTCAAGTTGCAAGGACTTAAAAATTTATGTTCAATGACGCGATGACGATGGGAGCGTGTCCTGAGAGGATGCAAGTCGCCATGTTTGACTGACAGATGTGAGCAGGTTGAAGGCATGCATGCACGCGCACACGCGCACACACACACACGCACGCGCGCACACACACACACACACACACACACGCGCGCATACACACACACACACACACACGCACGCACGCACGCACGTACGCACACACACACACACACACGCACACAAACACACACACACACACACACACACACGCACACACACACACATACACACACCCACCCACATGTATAAGCGCGCACAAAGCACACACAAGTTGCCAGTTTACAGCGCAAAAGGCTTCGCCAACTTTTCAGCATCGCTTGCGATGCTTCCCCCCACTTGTCTGTAATGGAGGAGTTTCATGGTATCTGGTACCAAAGTGGCTCCTTTTCCTTAGTAACTGTGGGGAGTGGCACTGCTGGCATAGCTGAATCTTTTTTGGTGTGAATCATCACTTCCTGTTGCAATACAAATTCCTCTGCTTGGCTTCAGCCAATAAGCGTGTGCTTGTGCAACAATCCTTCACGATTACAGATTTACATGTTAAGCGTCCAGGCACTTCTGAACAACACATATCAACTAACCACCCACCTATGGCCTCAGTGATGCGTCCACGCCTCCCTGCGCGTGTGTACACCTCAATGGGCTTGAACCATCGGATGTCATCCGGCTCGTGGAACATAAACTTCACAGTCGAGCGCTTCTTGTGCACCCGCACAGGATACCCTGTGAAGAGTGGTAGTGGTGATAAAATAACAAAATGGGGGCAGAAAATCAGCAGCAGTAGTTCGATTGTGCAACACGCATGGACTTCCCATTACCACTCATTGCTGAGAAGTAAATATAGTTTTATCTGATTGTTGCTTCTCCAAGCCATCGTGTTTGAGTTCCGATGATGGTGCTTGTTTGGAGCTCACTCTGCTCACCCTCAAAGTAATAATGAATCTCTGCAGTCCAGATAATTCCACGAGAATGAATAAAGCAGGCGTAACAGCGGGCCACACCTCCTTTTGCTGCAAAACCCCTTACTGTTAACCACAAAAATCATCAATCAAAGTGGTCCACTGCAAAAACCCCACCTGTGAGCACAATCTTCTTGAGCACAATTCGCTCTGGGTTGCAGCTGCGCACACCCCCAGAAGCAACCAGCTGAGGAGGGCCGCCCATTGGGTCCATCTGGGGGCGGGATGCAGCATAACAGTGAGACACAGTTGTGGGGTGGGCATGTGACTAGCGATAGCTGTTCGAGGTATATAAAAATACAACTATTCCCTGGATGGCGTGTAAACAATCGTCGTGCCACTTGCAATGCTCATGCCTAGTGATGCGTCGTGTGTGTGCGTGTGCTTGTGTGTGTGAGCGTGTGTGTGAATTTGTGTGTATGTGTGTATGTGTGTACACTAGCGCACACAGGTACACACATATGAGGGTCACAAATGCCAAGGAGCACTACTGTATCCATAAAACCTGTTTGCCTGTCCTGCAGCCAGGCTGGAAATACAGGGGTCTGACGGAACACCGTTTGAAATGCAGGAAGCCATTCAAACATCTGAATGGACAGAAGTAGCCTGGGCGCATGTGAAATGCACAAAGCTCACAGCTTCATTCCTGCATTGCCCTCCATTTTGTTAATACCGCTGTTTATGCTGCTGCGCTCACACACCTTGAAGGCCAGCACAGGCAGCGGTGCGTAGGAGATGGGGGCATAGACTGAAGCCATAGCCTGATGCCCCGCTCGCAACCATCGCTCCATTTTGTGCTTGTCCCCAGGAGTATCTGAGGAGAGCACCGGCTGGGCAGCAAAGGATCGAAGACCTGTTTTCAAAGAAATTTTAAGAAGCAGAGTAGGAATGAAGAGGTTGGAAGGGCATGGTGGACACATGGATAGCTATGGTGTGGTGCATCCATCCACACTACACACGAATGTATCACAATGTGCAAAGAAGAGGGAATGTGGAATTTGAAGTGAATGGATGGATGTTGTAGAGCAGTGGTAATGCCTTTCACAATGAGAGATCAACTGACACAAATTGATGGAAAGGGCAGCTGGACATGAAGCATCATTTGGACGGATGATGGATTTATGTGCCAAAGAGAGGAGTTTGGCTTGGAGCATACTGGAACATCAAATATGACGATAAAGCAGAGAAGATGCTACCGTGCATCTGTACCTGTAAAAATCAGCATGTCCTGCTTGTTCGGTAGGGACTCCAAGTAGTCCTTACTTTTGCGGATGGACATGTGCATGACAGACATCTGCAAATGCGTGTAAGAGGCACGGCACACAGAGTTAAAAACTTCACAAATTGACGACTGATATCTCCCATTTGAAGGCCAACAGCTTCAGCTTCCTACCTCTGGCACTCGAGAAGCAGCGTAACAGCGGAATGGCCTTAAGGAAACGTGCATTTTGATGTGCACTTCAGCTCATAAAATCAAGCCCCTATACTCGCACCTTAGATTCGTGGGTCATGAGGCCCATGACCACAAGAGGCAAGGCACTGTCGCTGGTGGCAGCCCCAGCACCAGGGAAGCTGGCTTGCACCCGCGCCAAGACCTGCGGTCAAACGCACAGTACAACGCGCGTCACACCATGCTGCTGATACATGCTGCCTATTTACATGCAGGTATGGAGCTGCCTGTTTGTCGCAGGCTTGCGCATTAATGCATTATACATAAGAGCTAACAAGCTCTCTTTAGGTGGGCCAACTCTAATGCTGTGAAGGACTTAGCCAACGCATTCACCTAAAGGCGGTGTGTAATTCCTATGATCCTATGACAATACATGGATGCAATTGCATGTCGTGGCCCTTAGTTGTCTGCAGTGCTTTCATTGAGACCTTGACAACCATGCGCACACAGGCACACACCCCAAGCACCATCACACACCTGAGCAGCTTTGTCGACAGGTACGTCCTTCATTGCAATGCGCACGTAGGTGCCAGGCTCCACAGCTTGATGGTCAGCTCCGGATGTGGCACGCTCCACCGCCTCACGAGCACGTCTGTGTGTGCGTGTATGTGTGTCACTTGTGTATGCGTGCATGTTGCATAGATGTGGGTGTTTGCATATGTGCATCACGTGCGTAGGTCGACAAACAAACGCTACTTAACTTCTAGCTACCTTATTCTAGAAAAGGTAGCTTACAAATGTTAATTACGTCTAAGACACAGGAGACACTGCAGCACAAAGGTGCGCATGCTGGAATTCCAGATGACCAGGCAAGAGCCATTTATAACCTTTCTGGTGAACAGGGAATAGGCTCAAATAGACATTTAACACACATACACACTTACGAGCACAACACGCAAACATGCACAAACACACACGCAAACACAGACATGCACGCGCATACACATAACTGAGCCACCTACTTGTGGGCACGGTGCAGATTCTCAAAGGCAAAGATGCGTGAGTATTCTTTGGGGAGCCACTCCTTGGAATCCCAGGGAGAAGAGCGGAAGGATTTGAGGCCCCTGCAATGCAAGTACAAAATTGGTGCTTACGATTTGTTTGACCACAATCAAACAAGCCAAACAGACAATTGACTCACTGTCCTCTACTTCTTACACAAGATATTAGCACGTCTAGCTTTAGCAGCAGTGCACGAGCGCTTTCATAGTTTTTCTGTGAGCAGCCCAACAACCTATGTCAATGTGAGCAACGAGCAGTGAAACAACTGAATCCTTGTATCAGCAATGGAGTAAGCATACTGAAAGACTGTCTGATGATAACACTGCGCTGAGCGTCTGACCAGATGGCAGGCTGCTGACCTGCTAAAAAACAGGGTCCTATGCTACCGTGGCGCCTCATCATGAAGGTTTATGGATCTGCTCAAAAACAGGGTCCCACACTACCTGGATCTTTATCGGCAAGATTTCCGGATGAATTGCATACATACC
>Ga0307963_1000346_pt1 | contig 29595 bp, 33 predicted proteins | sample OrgLakmetagen594_FD_201829 | JGI IMG/M metagenome (GOLD analysis project Ga0307963, IMG submission 201829) | Saline water microbial communities from Organic Lake, Antarctica - #594 | ecosystem: Environmental > Aquatic > Non-marine Saline and Alkaline > Saline | place: Antarctica: Organic Lake... | reverse complement strand
CACTAAGTACACCGTAAAAGATGTGGGGGAAGAGGGGGGGGGGGGTGTTGGAAAGGAGACAGGCTAAAGGAGGAAGGGGGTGTTGGGAGAGAAGGAGGGATAGAGATGGTGGAGCTAAGGAAAGAAGCAGCAGTACTCATGCAATGGGTACGTGTCTACTTCTCGTTTAAGGCAGCCACACCGGGCAGGACCTTGCCCTCTAGCAGCTCCAAGGAAGCACCGCCACCGGTGGACACGTGGGAGATGGAGTCAGTGATGCCAGCCTGCTCAGCGGCAGCCACAGAGTCACCGCCACCCACGATGGTGATGCAGCCCTTGGGGGTCAGGCCAGCCAAAGTGTGGGCAACGCCCTGTGTGTGTGTGTCAGCTTATTGGCTTGGAGGATGAGGATTGCATTTGACGATGGACAGATTCATGGTAATATTTATAGATTAACTCACCAATGTACCCTTGGCGAAAGCGGGGATCTCGAACACGCCCATGGGGCCGTTCCACACCACAGTCTTGGCATCAGCCATGGCATCCTGCAGATTGCAAACCGTGCAAGAAGCAACACGTTCAGAGCTGTTGCAATGTTCAGATGGACACGACCTCTCGACAGTCAATAAGTGCAATTGATTGCCACCAAGATGGAGGCACAGGATTGACCTTTGGTGCACTGCAGGCAGGACTTTCGTAGGGTATGACGAACAAATCAGCTGCCCTGCTTGCATATGCTTACCTGGAAGAGCTTCAGGGAGTCTGGGCCAATGTCCAGACCCATCCAGCCCTCCTCCATGTTGTTGATGCTGACCACCTGAGCACACGCAAGCATTGCGATGGCAAATGGCATGAGTGAGTGGATGTCTTGTTGGAATGGGAGGAAAGTGAAGTAAAGGAAATAGGCGTGTCAAAATGTAGGCAATAGAGAGCTTTTCGGCGTGCAAGAGGTCATGCACGCCGAAAAATTGTATCACACAGTCTGTGCCGAATATTGTGTAAGGCACACTCCCTTGGCCAAGGCCATATAATTTGTTTGTCCTTCTCAAGTTCAGTTACGGACAGGGAAGTACACTGTGTGCCCAAATTATTCAGGGGGGCCCGGAACAGCCTGTAAAACTTTCCAGGGTTCCCCGGAACTGCTTTAAAAATTATTCAGGGTGTTATAAATTTTTCCAAGCACGAGGTTAATGCTTGTGTGTGTGTGTGTGTGTGTGTGTGCATACGTGTGTGCGTGCATGAGCGTGTGTGTATGCTTGTGTCTGTATGTGCGTGTGTGCGTGTTTGTGTGTGTGCGTGCGTGCTCGTATGCATGTGCGTACGTGTGTGCGTGCATGTGTGTGTTTGCATGTGTTGTGTGTGTGTGCGTGTGTGTGCGTTCATTTGTGTGTTGTGTGTACGCTTTGTGCGTATTTGTGTCTGTGTATGTGCGTACGTATGTGTGCTTGTGTGTGTATGTGCGTGTTTGTGTGTGCCTGTGTGCATGCTCGTGTGTATATGCATGTGTGTGTGTGTGTGTGTGTGTGTGCTCGCATGTGCTTGAGAGGTTCGCGCATGGCTGCTAGTTGAGGCCTCATCAGGGCCTGGGGCAGGGGGAGGAGGAGCGGGGGACTTCCATCTGATGAAAATTTCATTCAGTCAGTTACAAGATGCAAGCATTAAAGCCCAGCACTCGTAGGGAGGCCTGGTCAGGAGGGGGAGCCTCTTGCTGGGATGGCTCACTCTCCCCCTTCCTACTGGCTGACTTTCCCATTCTCAGTGTCATTTCCAAAACCCACCGCAAATCACCTGGAACTACATTTATAGTTTTACCGGGCACCCCGGAATCGCAGGGGCCGTCGTCCCTGCAAATTTCCGGGGTACCCGGACCAGCTTGGGCTACCCCTCCGGGGCAGCCCAAAACTTTGTTATTTTTTCCGGGCCCCGGACGGGTTGTACTTCCCTGGTTACAGTATCATCACTGAGATATCACATGTGCCTCTGGCACACATCATGTTGAAAGCAATTAAGCCAGGATGAAGCTGTGGGAGGACTACTAAACTAGGGGGTGAGGCCGTGCAAATTCGTGTGGCCTCAGTATCTTCATAGCACTTCCTGTTGCAACTCCTGAGCCGTTATTTAGTAATCCTCACCTTGGTGTTGGCATCAGCAGCAAACTTGTCAGCCATCACCACGTCAGTGGGCAGCAGGAGCTCCACACCCTTCTCCTTGGCCATAGCCTCCAGCTTCTTGGCCAGCTCCAGCTTGTCGTCCTCAACCAGAGAAGAACCGACCTGTGTTGCATTTATGTATGGTTTTAAGCAAGAGCAGCGATGTGGAGATGAGACCTGCTCTCTTGAGTCCTGTTCACGCTGAAGCAACACCAGTGACAGCCACATTCCCACACGCGATAACTTCCACTTCGCATTTGCAAGGCAGTTGGGGGAGGTGCAAGAAGATGTGCAACTCACGTTCAGGCCACGGGCCTTGAAGAAGGTGAAGATCATGCCACCGCCGATGATGATCTTCTGTGCCTTGGACATCAGGGATTCCACCACAGTGATCTTGGTGGACACCTTGGAGCCACCCACAATGGCCACGAAAGGCTTCTTGGGGTCAGCCACAGCGCCTGCAGGGAGGAAGGATTGAGAAGACAGGGGTCAATAATTTCACAGAGGGAAAGCAGGCCGTGTGGTTTTGGAGCATGGCACCCAACAGCCAATTCAGTATCCTTGAATTTGCAAATTAAAATGACGCACACTTAACATACCTAGAATGTAAACCCAGTGCTATTATTCTCTAATCTATGGCCAGTGGATTGCGTCTAGATTGTCTATAGTTCACCAGGCCCATCAAGCATTGTGAAGGAGAAATTAAACACACAGCAACAACAAGGACGTACCATCAAGGTAGTCAAGCTCTTTCTGCAGCAGGAAGCCGGACACGGACTTGGACAGGTGCTTGGTCACACCCTCAGTGGAAGCGTGGGCACGGTGGGCAGTGCCAAAGGCGTCGTTCACGTACATGTCAGCGTTGGCAGCCAGCTGTAAAAGTGGCAATTGCAGGAGGAAGGGTGGGAGGAGGCGTTATTAATGATGAGCAGTCATCCACCGGGTGGGGCACTTGTGGTTCAGACATACTTCAGTAACCAGCTGACAGACGTGAGCACATGCACAATCGCACCTGCTTAGCGAAATCGGAGTCGTTCTTCTCCTCCTGCTTGTAGAAGCGCACGTTCTCCAGCAGAGCGACCTGAAAACGAAGCACGCATGCGAGTGTGAGAGAGTGTGAGAGAGTGTGTGTGTGTGTGTGTGTGTGTGTGTGTGTGAGAGAGAGTGTCTATGTGTGTTGTGCAAGTAAGAATAGATGATTTTGGAAACGCAAATACACACCTCGCCATTGGCCATGCCAGCCACGGCCTTGGAGACGGGCTCGCCAATGCAGTCCTCCACGAACACGACCTGCCAGTCAGTTCAGCGAGAATGAGGGCAATCAACAATCATCACTCATCACGACGGCAGAGTTTCTGCTAGTTGTTGCTGACAAGGCACGTTCAAACTTCGCACTTCGCACCTTCTTGCCCAGGCGCTCCTGCAGGCGGACGGCCACGGGCGCGAGTGAGAACTTTTTCTTGTCCTCCTCCTTGTTCTCGCCCTTGGGGCGGCCCTGTCATTGTTGGGTGTGTGGAAATATTCGAGTGTGAAGGGAGGGGAACAAGATAAGAGATGCAGGTGTACAAGCACACGCGTGTGATGATGACGAGCATCCGTTATCATTCAAGGCGGCAAGTTCCACGATAAGGCGATGAGAGGCAAGGCGCAATCAATCCCGAAGGGTGTCCAGGCTGGAGGAAAAGCATTGATGCGTCACTCTCTTTACCTTCCCCCCAGACTTTCCCACCCAACGCAGAGACCCACCAAGTGGCTGGTCAGCAGGATCTTGGCTCCGTTGTCAGACAGGTACTTCAGGGTGGGGCAGGCAGCGCGGATGCGGGTGTCATCGGTGATGGCGCCGGTGGCCTTGTCCATTGGCACGTTCAGGTCCGATCGGACCAGCACGCGCTTGCCCTCCAGATCGGCCCTGGAGAGGTCGCCCACGGACACTTTGGCGGCCTGCACCTTGAGAGGGGATCGGCGGAGGGAGGCGCGGGCGTAGCGGCGCCCGGACACTACGTTCAGGTTGGAAGGCTTCATCATGGAGCACTGCATTGTTACTAGTGTTGTGTAGTGAGCTGCGTGGGAAATTACTGCTACTTTTAAAAGTGAAGGAGTTGTTACACTGAAATTTTCATAACAGAAAAAGTTCCCGGTGGAAAATTGGTATAGCACACAAACATCTTATACCTCAATTTAATATAACACAATGGGCGCTAAAGAAGGAGCCCGACAAATTGGAACCGGAATTTCTGATGGTGTGAAAGGCATGTCTAATGGCGCCAATAATGCTGTGCACAACAGTGGTTGCAGTTGGAACGAGTGAGTACGGGACACAGGCCATCTCTGCTGCTCAATGGCCGTGCGTGTTCACACCATGCATGGCAGTGTGTGCTTTCATAAAGTGGCATGCATGTTCACACGCTGCACAAGCCCTGGAATTGCATGCTGCTCGTGTTAACGGCTATTTGTGTATGCGCGTGTTTCTGTGTGCTGCACGCTGAAATGAAGCTGCGTGGAACGTGGGAACAATGGCTTTCAGAGGAGGCTTCTTGATAGACGTAACGTTTGACAATGGCTCTCTGTGTCTGTCTATCTATCAGTCTGTCTCGCATTCACCCATAATTCGTCTTTCTGCAAGTGGATCCAAGATAGTCATTCCAATTGGAGTTCACGTCTCACACTGCACTGTATTCCACGCTGCCTTTTTCGCATGCTGCATTCCTTAACCGCACTTTGCACGCTGTACTTCATTTGTTGCAGCATTGCCAAGTTTGTTCTGGCGATTTTCCTGCCCCCCCTGGCAGTCCTGATGCACAAGGGGCAAATCGACACTGATTTTTGGATAAACTTGATTTTGACAATCATCATTTATTTGGTAAGCCGAGTTGCTGCAGTGCTTGATAATAGCCATGATGTCCTGGAGTACACATTAGTAGAGCGTCTGTTCGGTGCAAATTTTAGGTGAGGCAGCACGCATGTTGTGTGCAGTTTGGAGTTATTTGCTGTTTATTTGCCTAACACGCTGTGAGGCCTAGTCCACAAAGCAACTTGTTACCGTACCATACTTATATCACCGCGGAACGCTGACATATTTCAACCCTCGCGGTGTGTCGTGAGCACGTAAAAAATAAAATACAAAGGCCTCGCGAAGCTCGCATTGGGCAAAAATAATTGCTTTTGTGGCATGAACGGAAAGGGGCAGGGAAGACCGAACAGCAAGTGAGAAGGCGGGTTTGGAGAGGACAGGGCAGCAGAGCGGGATGCAGCAGCAGCAGCAGCAGCAGGGGGGGTCGTTGGGGAGGAGCAGCAGTGTAAGCAGGTGCTGTCTTTTACATGCACATATACGCGTGCGCGCACGCATGCATACGCATGCACATGCGTGTTCATACACGTACACATGCGCATCCCTGTGCATGCATATGTGTGCACACGCGCACGCACACGGATGGACATGTGCACACACGAGCATGCTCACACGCGTGCACGTGCAGCTCAGAGGGCCAAACCGCCCTCGCATAGGCTCGCATTGTGTCTATTAAATAAGTGTTGCCCCCCTCGCATTGCTCGCAATAAATACCTGCACGGTAATCATTTTGTTTAAAATTGTGGCCTGGACAATTCAAGCCATCCCCCTCCCCTTCAAACCTCTCAATGTGACACTCCCCTGAATAACCACCCATAAAAAAACCTTACCTCTGAAAAAGCCTGACTCAATTGTACCAACGACTAGCTCTCAACACCAGGAATCATCATATGATCGAAGGTTTTTGTATGCAACCATATTAATCAAGCTTACCAAAGCTGCAAAACTTTTTTTTCTTCTGTTTAGCTTGCCTAAGATTCTTTTCTGCGAGCCATCTTTTCACACCGAATCAGACTTTCGTGGTCTCAACAATCACTTTTGTATTCAGAGTGTTGCTGTACTGTCTTTCTTCAGCATATCATGTCATGCCAGCAACAATCTTTCGCGTTAAAAGCTGCATGCGTGACAACGCTAGGGAGGGTGAATTTGTGTTAGCTGGAAAAAGTGCTCAATGGCAGATCACCAAATGACCTAATAATGGCATTCTAAAATCATCCTGTCCTTTTGCTGCCCCTTTCTTGCAAAGCTCAAACTTTCCAATGCAAAGCCCTCATTTCCTTACGTGTATTAGACAACAAAAGCCATGATGTTTGCCATACTTTGGGAAGGGCTACAGAAAGTGCTTTGAACTTCTTTGGCGTAAGCACCCTTACGCATAGGAGAACTTCTCATGATCACACGGTTTTTGCTTGCACACTTGTACCTGCAGCCAGGAATTCTGCACGCCTTTTATGTTCTTTTGTGCAAGAGCGGCAGCGGTGAAGACTTCTTTGCATCAAGTGGCAGCCCACGCCAGCAGGCGCCAGCAAGTACCGGCCCAGAGAATTTATCTCCACTTAGTAGTCATGCCCCTGCTCGTGTATGAGTGTTTGTATGTTCGGTCGGGCCAAAATAAAGTCAGGCAGCACAACCTGTGCACCTGTGGAGTGCAGAACCTATTCAGCACTTACTTTTGCGAGCGTTTCTCGAGCATCAATTACTTGGAGCGTTCGAAGATGCATGGAGAAAAGCGATGCAACCACCAACTCATATTTCATTTTTGCAAATACCTATGTTCGTTATTGTACATGATTTTGTATAGCTGGATGCTATGACATCTTCCCTTACATCCAAATATGTGTCGTAATTGGTTACAGTTACATCCTGCTTGCGTTTTTGAAGTTATAAAGGGTTTACAAAGGGTTTACAAAGGGGTGTACCGGCAACCACATATGTTGAGCTGATAGGCATTGATTGCTGGATCAGCCAGCGTAAAGTAAACGTTAACGCAAGGTTGTAAGAAAGAACTGGTCTCAGTCAGTGCCATATTGTTCTCTTAGGAAATTGAGTAATGAATGATTTGTGTTATCCTCCCTTTATCCAACTTCTCAAAGCAATATCGAGGATGCTCCATGATTCTGGGTCTAAAGGATTGCAAGATGACATATGAGCTTTTAAAGCAAGGCCACAATGATGCGCTTTTAAAAGGGGAGCTTCAAGGATGGGTCTTGATTGCAGTGATTGCACACCATCTGCAAAACTTCCACCTGCAAATTTGAAATCCCCTTCCTTCCTAATAATCAACCTAAATATTCGAGGCCTCCTAGCACTGGCTGGACGTCTTTAAAGAGAAGAGCACTGACAATTAAAAAAGAAAACTTACGCAGGCAGTGAAAAAATACTCCCCACATTAATTCAAGATAAGAAAAAAAGAAAAAAGAAATGACTCCGCTGGTACTGATGACACAGCCAGCATGATTAAGGGAGGGGGTTACGTAGGTGCGTGCCCGCACCAGGCAACCCCCCACCGCGCAAACAAATAAAAATTTGTGTGGGTCAGGGGGGTTGTGTGCCGTAGCACCAAGACCCAAACCTTGACTGTTGTTGCTTGTATTATATTGCAGTGCATACCTTGTTTTTATGAGTGCAGATGGATCATAAGTGTTCAGGATAACTTATCCAATAAGGAACCGCTTTGGCAGTATTGTGTACCGGAAAACTCCTCACCAGCAGAACAAGAAAAAGATCAATGGGGATGAAGGGTTTCAGACTTCAATCTAAAACCGTCTCTAAATGAGGTTGATCATTCTTTAAGGAAAGATACAATTGCTCTTTGTCTTCTGGCTATTTCTGTCTTTGAAACTATTTAACCCTGTACATAGAAGCCGCACAGACATGACATCAGACGTAAATGTATAGCGAACCATTAACTTGTCCGTCGCATGGATGGATGGGATACCAACTTTGTTAACGGCCAGCACCTAGCATGTACACGCACACAGCACACACAGATATAGGGAAGCTGGGTACGTAATGGCACAGGTAACCACCATTTTATCGTTTAACTGCGGAATCAGCAGGTGCATGGTTCAATGCATTAGAGCATGCTTCTACGACGACAACTCTCACACCAGTTCTGCAGTGCCCCTAATTGTTTGTACCATACACACCGACCGACAGACAGACTAAACTAGAGTATCGGCAAACCGTGCATCCCGATTGCAAATGCCTATATCTAAAGTCCTTGTATAGTGGCATTGCATCATTACATGCGTTGCTGATGCTTTGCTTGCAGGCATTTATAACAGTGGAGCAGAGAGGTCCAAAGCTGCCGGAGTGAAGCGTGGTAGTCTTCGCATATTTAATGCCTTTGAGTCTCTACGAAAACACTGCTTAAAAGTACCAATGCAAGAATGACGACGAAAACGACGGAGGGGATGGCGAGTGCCAATTGTTCGAGCCATTATATATTATATCTAAACTTTTGGCTGGCAAAATAATTGGCCAGCCTGCCCTTGCATGCTTTTTCCATCCTTGGTTGCCCTCCTGTTATGCCTCCATCTAAATAGCACCTCAGCTGTCACCTTACGGCAGGCGCTGTTTCAGGCGTGCTCAGCAGGCACTGGTGATTCTGAAGATGATGAAGGCTCGTTTTGCCTGCAACCAGGAGTCGTTTGTGCCTCCTCCAACGGCACTGTCCAGCTTGTTGCGCTTGATTTGAAAGGGAAGGACATGGATAAGAGTGGAATTCAGACTGAACGGCATGCCCTCATCTCTGCTGTGAAAGATGAAACCGTGGTAGCTGACTTCAGCACCTTGGACTTTTCAGAGGAGCGCTCCCTGTTCTCCCTGTCCCTTGTGGGCTGTGCCCTCAGGTGAGCTGGATGGATGGAGTGTCCAATCTTGCATGGCAGAAAGGCAGCTAGACCTGGACAGTTGACTGCATTGAGTCCTTCATCCAACGATAACAACATAACAATTACGCTGTGCCTCCGACACAGAGGAACAGTGCCGCCCAGTTTGTCCCTGCTGCAGCGTTTGAAACATTTGGATTTGTCCAACAACTTTTTGACAGGTAACAAGTTGCTTGCAACTCGCTTGCCTTCCAAACAGATCATTTTTTGACCGCAAAATTTCACTCCACTGGAAAGCATTCTGATGTAGTTCAGGCCCTGTCTTCCACCTCATCAAACATGCAGGACCGCTGCCTTTTGACGTGCTGAGAGCTTCCAATCTTGCTACGGCCAACCTGTCGTGGTACGACCAGATGGCATGCTAGCAAGCACTCATATTCACTTGGTAGAGCTGCCGTTCTTTCCTTTCCTTTAAATAATGGCTGGCTTTTCCATATCCCCAGGAATCTATTTGAAGGCAACTTGACATCGGAAACCGAAGTGTGTGAAATTTCGGCATTTCTCGACTTGAGTGAAAATCCAGGATTGAGAGGTGAGGGCATTACGTGTCCTTTATATCTGGTGGCAGCCTCTTAAGAGCCACTCTCAGTGGCCAAGTTATTAAGATGAATTTTGTTTTTACAAGGCTACGATAACCATTTTGACGCAGGGCCTCTGCCAGAATGCAGAGGTAAAGGGAAATCCATAGCGCAAATTGCTGGCTTAACTCGTGCCAACGAAACAGCTGCGAGCAGGCCTCCTCCGGAAGACGTTGGCGAACCAGACGAGGTGCGTTTTTGAAGACGAAGGATTAATTGCAAAACAAGCTGTTAAAAATGACAGCAAGGTGAATCATGTCCAGAGTCTGCACAGAGCGCATTACTTCTGATGGTTCAGCGGTGGCAACAAGCAGTGGCATGAAGCAATGGCGCAAAGCACTGTACTGTAACCTGCACCTTGGTTGCTGTTTACTTTGAATTTGTTTACATGCATAGCAAGCAACCTAGTTCATCCTAATTCATTGCTACTGTTGTGTTATTGCAATAGAGTGCAGCTGTTTGGTATAATACGTTGCTTGTCCCTCCTACTTGTTATGGAGGATTCTGGCAATGATGAGGAAGAGAGGGAGGCGTCTTCCACCATAGTTCAAGACAATCCTGCTCTAAGATGGGCCATCCCTGTGGCAGGTGTGATTTTCTCGCTCTTCTTGGATCTGAGTCAATGTAACAACAATATGAAATGGTGCCTTCAAGTTCTTTCTAAATTGTGCACTGGACAAAGCTGCACGCAAAGGCAACCCACAGTGGGTTTACAAAAAGCAGTATGTAAGCTTAATTACATGCAAGTTTTGGTTCTACACATGCACAGTTGGTGGTGCCCTGGGAGTTGGAGCAGCGGTTGCATTGCTTATTGCACAGCGCAAGAATGCTTGGCGCAAGAGGCAGGCGACAGAACGCTCCGAGGTGCGTCTCGTTCCTTCCCACACATTTAACAGCCCTTTTCCACATACAAGCAGTCCCTTTTGAATCTCATCATCAGCAGCAAAACGAGTTGAAGCAGTGCCAGACACTTGTACCTGAATCATACATTCAAAGATGAAAGAACAGAAATAGAAAAAAAAGCTACGCAGGCAGTGAAAACCACTCCCCACATTAATTAAGGAAAGGATCCATTTTGGTACTGAGTACCGTAAAGCTGCATCGCGAAAAGAAAAGGAAAAATTAATGGGGATCAAGAGGGTTGCAGGCTTGGCCTGAAACCAGCTCCTGATGAGGGTTGATAACAATACTGGAAAGGGCACGTCTGGTATGGACAAGTTTAGCAGCAAAGTTCACAGAGTGCACATGGAGCTTGGAGGCAAGCTTCTTATCTCTTTGAGAATCAAGACCCAGTTCCTTGAAAGACATCAGAGTGTGAGTGTTGTAGATTGTGCCACCCACACATAAAAGGATGATGCGGAGAGTAATGGAGGCTCCTTGGAGAATGTTGCAGAGATCTTTGTGCTGTTCCTTTGCGGCGTACAGCTGGTTCTGAGGTCTGGTGTCCTCACAGCACTTGACCTCGATGAGGTGGATGTCACGCCGAGTTTTGCTGAGGTCTTTAGGTCGGTGCTGTCTGGGGTTGGTGGCTCTACTGGTGGCTGGCAGTGCTGCTGGGGTGCTCACAGTCTCCCTCAATCGCCCCCTGCCACAAACTACTCTGGTAGAGAAAACCACTCTCCACATTAACCAAGATAAAAAGCCTTATAACACCTATAATACTGGTAAATCCCAATAATTCCTGTAATACCTAAAATACTGGGTAAATGTCAAATTCCTACACCACAAAAAACATTGAGATGTAGCAATTCCTAGAATAACACCCCGGCATTTCTCCATCTTTTAGGCTAGGTTCTTTTTCTGTGCCCTGCTTTGTCTTACTTTTTGACAAACGACAAACATTTGTTGTACTACATCTCCAGAACAGCACTGTTCCCCATGTCACACTAGTTTCTGCAGTTCTATTTTTGTTTTGCTCAAGGCTCTGGTTATCCTTCTTTGCCCTCACTTATGTCCTCACTGCTATTTACTTGCTTGGCAGGAGCACAGGGTCCTGCGCTAAAGTGTGAGCACTTAATTGAAGTTTCTCCTTATTATGCACGCCGATCGAGGGTGTGTGTGTGCGCTCCCCAGTCTAGACCTCTATATTTACTGCAACGCGCCCGCTGCTCTTGCGTTGCTTTCCAGGATCACAAAGCGTTGCAGCAGCTGATGAATGCCCTGACAGGGTCACCGGGCCCAGACCTAGCAGTCAAGTCCCAGCGAGAAAACCATGGTGAGAAGATCGAAGAAGTATGATTTCCTGTTCACTATTTATGGTGGAATACGAAGAGGATATTGCTGGTGCTCACAGGTGGGAGCGGGAAGACACAAGACTTCTCAGTGACAAGTACACTGAAAAAGTTGCACACACACAGAAAGTCGGAGATAGTGCACTTTCCTTAGTTATATTCTGATGCTTTGGACTTTGCTACCCCATTACTGCATGGAGCGTCGTGCCCTTATCTACTTGAAGGACTTTGAAAACTAAGCAAATGCTGCTTTTGAGTAATGGTTGGGATCCATAAGATGATATTTTGTCGGGAAAAAAAGCAAGCTCATAACACACAGGTCATGAAAGTGATATGTAGATGCGTTCACTCACAGAGCAGATGAGAGCCTATGCAAATAAGTGCGTTATATTCTTGGTCTTAAACAAGGAAGCAGGTCCCCTGCCATGTATCCTACCTTGAGTGACCGCCACCTTCCGCGTACTGTTCATCACCCAGGCACAAGTTTGTACTGTTCACCACCCAGGCACAAGTTTGAGTGGTACTGACCTCGCTACCTCTTTGCCCCCTGGAGACCAAGTGGGCTCGCCCACACCTGGGGTTGTGAAACCAGGCAGTCCTGCTGAGTATGAGGGAGGCAGCCATTGGTCCGATGCCAAGCAGTGTGCTCTCGTGGTCACTGACGTGAGTGCAATTGTGCCGTAAACTTTTAAGGTGTTGCTGTAAAGAGGCAGCTCAGGTCTGCCAAAAAGTGGCTTGGCCCAGCACAACACAACATCCCATGATGGTATAATATCGATGTTTAGGTTGTGTGGTGTTGAGAAAGACGTGAATGTCCATTATAAGAGCGTTCACAACCCTTGGTCTCAGTCTTTATCTTTGTGCTGAGCCCCGACCAAACAATCTCAGCTTGTGGAATTTGTTTCTCCCCCTTTTGTTGCAGATAGAAGGCAGCACGCAGCTCTCTGCAAAGGCAGGTCCAAGACTGTTTGCCTTCATCCAAGAGGTGCACGATTCTACATTCAGGGAAGCAATTGGGCGCCATAACGGTCTTGAGATCAATACGGAGGGGGACAGGTGAGTTGGATGTGGGCGAGTCAAATGAACGTTGCGCCTCTGTATGTGCCTCCTTTCTAGCTGTATGTGCTCCTTTCTAGCTGTGTTGGCGTGATGTTGCAAGTTTTGCATATCTTTGATGTGCGAGTGAGCATCTGCTACTTGAAACCATCCGCCCAAGTACCTGATGTGTGCAGTCTTGGTGTTGGACCTGTAGGGTTTGCTCTTTCAGGTGTGCATACACATGCACAATTACGAACATTAATACTCCTTTAAAAGTGTCCAGCTAATCAGTAAATTAGGACTTGAACCATTTCTTTGTCACCAGGACGGTGAAGAAGTTTTCTGACGAACCCATGTGTAAATTATGGGGTGGCAGACCCCTCTTTCCCCCCCCTCCCCCCAACCCCCCTTCCTGTGCCCCATAAGAGCAAGGTGTTATTTTGATCATTTTTATACTGCATTGAATCTGTTTGTTCAGCTTTGGCAAAAAGCGTTTTGACGGCGAGCTATCAGGCAAAATCCAGTGGTGACGTGCTCATGCACAGAGCACCAGTCAAGCGCCTGGAAATGACCCCAAACCCCCTTTTCTCCCATCTCAACTTTCATATCCTTATTAGTGATGCTTAGGATGCATCGTGTGAGTCTGGGAAGATATGATTGGACTCTGAATCTGTTATTATTAGTTGGATTGACACGTGGTGTAACAAAAATATATAAGCATGCTTATTGTATCCTCCTGTTGTTACTCAGATATTTGTTGTGAGATTTGTGTGCATTGCGAAATGCTCATGGATGCAGGCAATGCATACTTTACACCCAAGAAGCACAAAGTATAAGCATGTAATACAGATCAATATTTATACTTATCTATTTGTCCATTTGCCATTATGGCTAAACCCCCACAACTCTTCGCAGCTGTTTGTAGCTCTGTTTGTAAGTCCCCTATTCACAGATTACCCCTCTCTATTGCATGTGATCACAGCTTCATCAAGGTCTTATCTGACTTTGGCTGTTGCAATGGTACCCTTGATTTTCCTTTGCAAACACCCTTTGTATTGCAATCACAGCTTTACCGTGGCTTTTGAGACCGTGGCCGCTGCAGTGGCGTTTTGCACGGACATCCAATATCTTCTGCTGGACTACTCTTGGCCAGTAGAGTGTCTCAAGCTTGGCTTCAAAGAGCACGTGAACTTGCACGGTGACACTGTGGTGGCGGTAAGTAGGTAATTAGGGAAGAGACTAGGAATGCCTTTCGCAATCAAAATCAGCAGTTGTGCTTTTTTTGAGCTCGTTTCTTGTATAATCCAGACAGGCTGGTAATTAGTTTTGGCATGGTTTCAAAAGCACATGCATGTGTACAGTGAAATTACAGAAACCAGAGCACATTGGACATCTTCTGTTGTCAACCAGAGAGCAACATGGTTGAATTGTTGTCATACAAGAGCTGCAGATCATAGTTTTACTCTTTGGCCCTTTTTGAGTTTGCTTACTATAGCATAGTTCATGTACTTGCACTTATAGACGGCGCTCATCTATGCACACTTATGAAAACATGCATATTGGCATACCCAACGTTGGTTGCACCTGCCCACCACAGGGCCTGCGCGTGAGGATGGGCCTACACTATGCTGAGAGAGGGTCAATGGTTACCCGGCTACACACGCTGACGGGGCAGCACGTTTTCTGTGGCCCTTGCATGCACATCCTTCGGGAGGTGAGGTGGAGGGAGGTGCTGACAGGGAAATATACATACAGGAAGGCGCTAATAAGATAGCACTGGCAGAAATACACACACAGGAAGGCACTGGTTCTAGTACACTTGTGAAAAAGGGTAGTTAAGGGAAGGTTGTGATTTCAGAGCATGAACGTGGAAGTGCAAAGACAATGAGGTAGAAAGTTAAGTGCTGACAGGAAGGCACTCAAAGAGGTGTGTTCTGCACACAAAGGCTGAACACGATAACACGATAAGGGCTGAACACGTTAAGGGCTGGAACAAAGTGCGCCACTTTGAACTAGAATGCACGTGACAAACAAAGCCACGGCAGGAGTTTTTTGAAGCAATCATAAAATTTCAAAGAAGTTTGGACTTGGCAGCCTAAAAAGTATGTGGCTGCTAGCTGTGCAAAGTCACCATAGTTGGCAGTACATTTTGTTGTCCATGTTGCAGCTCGACTGGAATGGAGTATGGATTTAGTTGTTCATGTTGCTCTTTAACAGGCAATGCAATTAATATTCCATGCAGCCCAATCCTGATTGAATAATTGTTCTTTTCCTGTGTTTTGCTTTGTTTTTAGGTCGGGGATGCAGCTTCTGGGGGGCAGATCCTACTGACACACGATGCTTGGGTAAAGCTACGAGAGGGCAACAGCATGGGCGCTGCCGGGTTCCCTATCATACGCTGCCTGGGCCTATTTCGTCTGCAGGTAAGGAGTGCCAACGTAATACATCACACTCGTTAAGATGCCGCCAGAATGATGAGGTTTACGAAGAAAGAACTGCTCCTTGTGATGCAGCAGAAATCACGCAAGCTTACAACTAGCAGCGGGCAACATGCCTGCCAAGTGATCTCCGCACCATTGCACAATTTTGCCTGTGGTTGTCCAATCTCCCAACGGATGCCACTGTAATCCTGTTTGCTCTGTATTTCGAAGATGACAGCCCACCAATGCTATGCACCCCTTCCCCCATGCAGGCCATCCCCATGCATATGTTGCACTACCGTGTACGCTAACAAGCACATAGCATCCATGCTTTAATCCCCTTATCTATGCGACTCACGTTTGCACAGCCCGTCTCAAACTTGCCTGTTCTCCCAACGCACGCTCCCCCTCAACCTGATCACTGACAACCTTCCACATTTTCTTGCCCTTTCTCGTCCCTCATTCCAACGCATAAAAAACTGAGTCATCCCAACGTATGAAAAAGATCTTAACCCCATCGCAGGCTATCCCTTTACCTATATGGCTCTACCACGTCCCGGAAGTCGTTGGTCGCAACCTTGAGCTTGGCATTACAAACTCCACCTTTCCTCCCCCTCGTGCACTCACGCGCTTGTGGCCCCCAACAAACCCACCCTCAGCAGCATCCCCGGGGCCCGTGGCAGAGGCAGTTCCTTTCTTTCGCAACCTTCGCCGCCCTAGCGCAGCGGTTTCTCCCTCCCCAACTTTTCCCTCGCTGCACTCAACAGCTGGTCCTAGCGATGCCGGTGGTTATGCAGATATCCAGCAGACTGTCCACGCTTCCTTGGAGATGGTGCCCGCCCACAGCATTGCTCAGGTTGGAATGGAAATGGGGGTACCGGCTGTGTTGTGCATTGTTACTAGTGATGTGCTGGCAGCTTAAACTTCCAAGGGAGGCGCTGAGGCCTTGACAGAATGTGGTTATCACATGATCCTAGAGTTTGTGTGACTGGCTTAGCGTAGCCCTATGTAGCCCTATGACTGGCTTAGCGTAGCACTGGCATGTAGCCCTAGTTCAAGGCTGTCTCTATAGCAGCCAAGCTTGAAATTTTCCAACCACCGTGCTCATGCTTGAATTTGCTGCGGAGGCCAAGTGCTTCGCAGAATAAGCAAGCTTGTACCTTCCCATTGAAAAACACCATATTAGGGAGTCCAGCGCAAGCATTTGGTCATATCAAACTCTATGGCGACCTTTAAGATCTGAGCTCATGAAATGGAGACTTAAAATGTCAGCTTCAGTTTTTAAGCCTGGTTAACTCCAACCTGACAAATTGGCATGTGCGTAGCTGCTCGTAATAAGCAGAAAAGGAACATTTTTCATAAACACCAGTTCTCTGTGTATCTACTGCATGTAATTGTGGGCACATGCATGTTAAAACGCTAGCAGCAGGCAGTTCTCTATGAACTGATCTGCAACTCTTGACCCAAAAAATGGGCCAGACCAGCAAGTCAGCAGAGCTGTGATGGCTTCTCTACCTTGACTTGCTGAGCAAAGGATACAGATCGATTCCTTTTGAACGCTTTAACTGTGCACTGCAGCTCAGATCAGGCCTCCAGCAGACCCAGAGTGTTGAGGAGTGGCAGCAAGCAAGCCGCGAGCAAGATATGCCAGGTAGTTGTCCCTCCCCCCCTGCCTGCTCTGCTTTATACGTACCTAGTTTCAAATATTTAACTCAACACACACACCATATTGAATCTGTTCATTTATATAAGCCGGCGTTGGCCTCCCAAAAGCATTCCTGCACATATGTACTTGCAAACACAGTTCTATTTCGGCTCGTATCCACCAAACTGCTGGAGGGGGAATTTACACTTGTGCCGACACCAAAAAACTTTAAATCCACTGACTCAAAGGAAGCTGGAAAAACCCTCCTTACAAAAGAAAAAAAGAGAAACCGAGCAGCTGGGCCTTTGACGCCCGGAGTCTGCCACACAAAAAGGGGCAGGTAACACAGACACACTGGAACCACACAAAACCAGGAAGGAACAGGCCAAGGGCAGCAAGTTGCTGAAGTCAAAGAGAGCAGGGGCTCAAAACTAAGCTGCAAACTATCTAAGGCACAAGCATAAAATGGATGGTTTGCACAGCGCAAGCTGTGCCAAGAGAGTACCAACTGACGTTCGCTTGCACTCGCCTCCAAGAACTAAAGTAATTCTGCATTCTGCAGAGTACTCAGCAGTTGCCTACATTCATTGCACCCATACATGCACACAACAAAAGTGTGTGCACAAATCAATCTTTCACTCACGAAGGAGTCGTTCCATCTAAGTGTCATGATAGCCTTATTTAAAAAATGATATTGAGAAACTAAAACAATGCAGTCAGTAAAAAACCAATGCCCCCACATTAATTAAAGAGAAGGATCCAGTTTGGTACCGGGCACCGTATAATTCCTGGAAAAAGATCAATGGGATTAAGAGGGTTGCAGGCTTGGCCTGCAGCTGGCTGTTGAGAGATGATAAAAAGCTATGAGATAAACGTGGAGTAGGAGGACGACAAGCTGGAACCAGGACTTCCAGCTGCATACATAAAAAAATGAACATTGCGTCATCTTTGCAACAGATCTTTCACCAAGCAAGATCAATGCAATTGCAGGCAGTGCCGCGCCCTCTAGTCCCCGTACTGCTACTGCTGGCACGGTTGCTATTTTTTCAAGACCACTGCCTCGTGCATGGGACTTGCACATGCTCCCATCCCCTGCCCCTATCACCAGCAGGCCTCACAGTAGCAGCAGTGCAGACACTTTTTTGCAGCCCAACTTGTTGCACAGCAGTCGTGTGTTTTTTTTGAGCACCAGCGGAGCAAAGCGGAAGCAGCAGCACCAGCAGCAGCAGCAGCAGCAGCAACCGCAAGAATTTGGCACTAGCAGCAGCCAAAACATCCACGCACAAAAGGAGGTGCCATCACAATCACCAACACCACCTGGTGCCAAACCTCCATTGACCTTTGTTGCTGCTAGACTGGTACCCCCACCAGAAAATCCTCAACCGCAGCTGGTGAGTGCGTACGCTGCCCCACTTTTTTGTGTGCCTTCAGACAGCACAAACAAGGGTTTGTGCAGGCACGGGTTGCTGTCAGGGCAAAATATTGCTCAGGCAAGCCTAGAGGGCTTTCTCAAATACACTGTGGAAGGGGCTGTGAACCACGAGATCCTGAGCTTGAGCTGCGCAAATCAAGTTGCAGTAATGTGCCACAGATGCTTTATGTATCTAGTTTACAATAGATGTGAGCATGAATCCCATGCAAGGGACCTGGTACATTGAGTAGCAGTTTGCACAGCATGCCTCTCACTCTTTCAAACAACTATGCATCACTTACCTCCTTGTCTCAGATGCATCCTGAGCTAGCACTGATGCTGGAGGAGCTCTTGGCCATCCAAGCTCAGCAAGTACGGAATTTTGAGGAATTTTGTGTGACAGTCCAATGCGGTGCTGTGCAAGCGCGAGTTGTGAGGTCGACTGAGGCTCGTATGCAAAAAATGTCATATAAACTCGCTGTCAGAGATCTGGAACACTAGCTGTAGTCTAAGACGGCTGTCTGAATTGTGCATGTACATGAATGGTGTCCCTTAACCATTTATGTCTAACGCTTTCCCTCCTGTATATTCCATGAGTGACGCAGCAGTCTGCAACTGCAGGCGTTTCTGACACCCAAACCAACTTGCTATAAACCAAAAACCATCACAGTTTAGAAGCAATCCACACATCAAATGCCCACCAGCCTTCCTATCAAACACAACACCAGCTGTTTTAAACCCATTGCAGTTTAAAGGCTACCTGTTTGAAGTGCTGTTGGGCAACAGCCTTGCCGACTACCCCTCCCCAAAACCCGCCCCCCGCTTTGCCTTGGGGTTCTTTTCACGTCAGACCCCAGACCCGAAGCACCCATACCCCTCACCCACTCCCCTCGTCTCTTGCCATCCCCTGCATACCAGCACACCTCATCACGCAAGTAGCGGTGCTCCAAGTGGTGGTAACGGTGGTAGTGATGCTGGGGGTGGGGGTGGGGGTGACAGGCAATCATATGGATGCGTGAGGGGGTGTGGGGAAGAGCCTGGCCTTAATCTTACAAAGTCAGGGCCGCCGTGCTTCTGCCTAGCCTTTGAGAGCACGCTTGATGCCGTGCGCTTTTGCCACGCTTGCCAGGTGTGTATGTTCAAGGGGAAAAGGTACAGGTGGTGGCTCCAGCGCTCCCCTGTGGCATTGCATGTTTGTTTTTTTGTTGTTCCAAAGAAGAAATGTTTGCGATGGCAGTGATTCCATTGGTCATAGACCAATGACAGTAGCAACTTGCTTAATAGAAAATACTGGGTAGCTCTTCTGCAGTTGAGATTGCTCATTAATTCTCCTACGAGAATTGAGGCAGTACGGTTAATCACATAGATTGCTGGAACATACTTGGTCCCAACCGCATGCAAGCCATTGCTAGCGGTACGCAGCAGCGGCGTTGCCCTTCACAATGACTTACCCACTCTTTTTGCCTGTCTAGTAGTTGCCTGTCCAGTAGTTGCCTGTCTAGTAGGAGTATAAAAAAAAAAGAGGCTGGCGTGTCTGTCTGTCAACATTTTGCATAGACCAATTCTTATGATGGTTTAGAGTTCCTAGATCTGGAAAAATCATGCTGACAAGATGTTGCAAACATGGGAATGATACACACAGCATCATGTTGTGTAAGGGCGCAATCCACCTTTGTTTATAAAGCAGGCTCAGTCTGGGCCATGTTCCCTACTGAACACACACAACATGAGAGCTATTTAAAACAGCCCTTGTTCCCTGATACCTCACTTTGCTTTAAATACTGTCTAGTTGCTCACATATGACGGATAATAAAGCGAAAGGCAAAGCCCCCCAGACTTTCTTGTGCAATCCACATGTGCTCTGGAAATGCTTGCCTACCTTATGCCACAGGTGACGTTCATGTTGCAGCCCTGGCCTGCCTGCGCTGCCTCATGGTGTGGACGGACAGAGTATGGCCCTGACAGGCGCATCATCCAGCAGGTGATGGTGATGATCTATGCCCTGTATTTACCCTTATGCATTATTATATGCCCTTATGCTATGCCCTTTCCAAGGCAGCAGCTCCATGCCTGCAGCATTGATGTGTATTTTCTGTCGACCCTTGGATTTGAAACCAAAACGAGCACCAGCGCTTACAATGTGACATGCATAGGTCATGGTTCAGTTTCCTGAGAAGAGGTGGCAGTTTGGAATCATGCATTTAACATTTATTATAGTAACAAACTCCCCTTCTTCTCCTGGACGTTGTGTTCCGTTTACAGGGGCCTCGCTTGGCCATGGCAGTGCACAGCTCGGTGGATTATGTGTGCCTTCCGTTGCTTGATGCGCAACCCACCCCAGAGATCCCAGCCTGGTTTGTCGGCAATGCCGTGGATGTCGTGCGTGCAATAGCAGCTGCCAGCCACGGAGGGCAGGTGAGCTTTTTATGTCTAGGTTAGGTCCAGATCTGTATCTGTGACATGATACCTGGTATTGTAGGTGCACACATGAGGAGCAAGTGTAAACACCTGCCCGCGTAGTTTTTTCTTTTCTCATTCTTTTTCTTTACACCGGTGTGTAAACACACACACACACACACACACGTACAAAACTTTGACTTTTGGCTTTTAATACAATGGCCTCCAATGATGTGACAGCCGCTCTCAAAACTTTGATTTGTGTAATAACCATGCAGCGCAGGGATTTCAAATGCAAGTCCAGCAGCTTAGCATTGCTGTAGGCACAGAGGAACGATCATATTTACCGTATTACTGCCCTTTTCTGTAGGTCTTTTTGAGCAAAGATGCGTGGAGCACGTACAAAGCGGTTGTGCTCAAGAAGCCTGGTAAGCAGATCTCTGTCGTGTGTGTCACTGAGATCAAGCACAAAAAGCGTCTTGACCTTATGCCATGTTTGTCTTGTTACTAAAGTGGCTCCTCTTCCTTAATTAACGTAGGGAGTGGGTTTTCGCTGCCTGCGTACATTCTTTCTTTTTCTTTTTCTTGTTTATATTTCATGTCATAAAGTGCTCATGACACATTACTTAAAAGTTCTATTATCGCCGCTTGCCAATTTTGGTGGTGCAATCCTTATCTTATGCTTAAAAGCCATTTTATTTCTGAAGCACCAGCTTACTTTTGCTTGCCACTCTCTTGCCTTCAATGCTGAATTGCATCTGGCTGAAAGTGAACTGTGCTAGCCTTCACCATGTACTAGTGCTTCCTTTCCATCGACCTTTCTGTGCACGAAAATTTGCCGCAATCAATTGCAGGAACGGCATGTGCCCTAAACCACGGCACACACATCCTGGCAGAAGGCAAGCTTGCCCCTGTCACCCTGATAGAAGTCATGCCAATGATGCTAGCCAACAGGAATTTCCCTGCAATCAACTCTTACGCCCAGGTATGTGTATGGTTCTATTTTGTTTGCATCATGAGATGTCGGCGAAACACCCACACAGAAACAAAAAGACCCCAGCGGTCAGCCCAGCCAATAAGCCCCAACCAAAAAGGGGGAATTGTTGCCCTTTTCTGAATTGCACATATGAGGTCACCCAATGGTTTCTTTACATAAATGTAGCGCTTCTGCATAAAAATAATGAGCTTGGGGTCAAACTTTGGGGTCAAGGGTAAGATTGGAGGGCTGGATTTGTACCATTCCCTGCCAGAAAGGTGGCATGGGTGTAGAAATGCGGGTCTTGGTCCAAATTTCACCAATTATTTTGTTCCCAGATAGGTTTAGGGTCATACCCATTAAAGCAAAGAAAAGGGGGGTTGAAAATTTGCCCCTAAAGGACTTGGTGCGTGGGCCTGTTTGCTGGGCAAAAATGGTGCATTTCTGGAAACCCTGGAAACACGCCTTCTGACCATCACCTGATTGTAAATGGCACTTTATCCTGCCAAAGGAGGTCCAAAACCGGACCTTCACCCAAGACCACCGGACTATCACCAAAATGTCCCCAATATTATTGCAAACACCCCTGGTAAGTTGATGGTACCGGGAAGGAGCTTTTGGCAATCCACTTTCTGACAGGGATTTCCATCCATTTCCACCCTGCCCACCTGGGCACTTCCCGCCACAAACTGAGTGTGCAGGGGTGCTTGGATGTATCTAATAAAGGTTCCTACATACTTAAATGCACTTTTCTGCTTTGGGGCAAGAACTCTCATAGGGGTGGCTGGCCTGACCAGCAGTCTCTATCTTCAATATCCATGATAACACTTGCAATCATATTGGGAAGGTCTACATTGTGTTAAAGCCAAGAGCATTGAACAGTTGCACTCTTGTTTGCAGCTGCTTTCTTTTGACTAGCTTTGATTGATCTTATAACTTACATTAGATCTGATACCATCTATGGTTAATTGTTTTGCTCTGCCCTTGCCATTTAAGTGGGATTTATGTTGCAGCTGCATCATCTGTGTGCACCAATTGTTCCTTCTTGCATTCGCACAGCCACATGTAGCAACCTCTTTTTGGTCACTGACGCTTCTATGGACACCGCACATGCCATTGCTCTGTCTGGTTTCCTGTTTCCATGCCACCAATGTGCTATCTCTGACGGATTGTTCTTCTAAGCATTAGTACAGTCCAAGACCCTTGCAGCTCTCCTGGCTGAACTACAAAGAAAGCCCCTGGTCCAGTTGATATGAACATCAGCCTTGCTCCGTGCATTTTGTGCTGTCAATCACGTTTCCAGCTCTCCCTAGGCCATCATAAAGCTCCTAACCTTTTAATATGAACATCAAAATTGCCCCGAGCATTTTGTGCTGTCAATTGCACTCGCAGCTCTCCCTAGGCTATCATGACGCCCCTGACGTAACAAAGCCTATGGTCATCATGTTTGTCAAGGTGCGGGGCGTTTTCTTCAGCTGCTTTGTCTCTTATTCTAAACAATGCTGATGTAGCAACCTCAACGTAAGGCTCCTTGATTGTTCTTACTGAGATTGTATGAACTGAACTGACTACAGCGTGAGTGTGTTAGGATTAGGGACGGCCAGATATATATATACCGTTCTGGTATACAGTATATACGCGGTATTTTTGGCAGGGATTTGGTCAAATATATGGCGTATGTATACCGTTCTGGCCAAACTCTAGTTATGATCTAGTCACTCATAATGTAAAGAGGAGAATAAGACGTGCTGCATTGCTTGCTCAATTCACCTGAATTTCTGCAGGGAGTCAAGCACTCATTTGTTTGTTTCATTGTTCTGGATGGACATCAGGATTGCACACACATACCATATGCATGCAAGTACACGCATGCACAAACGCACATGCACATATCGCTTCTCCAACTGCTTAATATGACAGGTACACAAGCCTGCCTCCGTCATTCGTTCTGAGCAACTGGGTTATGCTAATGGCCAGGGAGTAGCAATGGGGGACCAGAGCTTGAGTGAGACAGAGATGGCATCCAACATTGTGGCATTTCAAGTGGCAATCAAAAAGTGTGTGCAACGTTGTGTTTATGTTTGTGTATGCGTGTGGATGTGTAAACAGCTCCATCGTTCTACCACTGCTTCTTTTTTGTGTGCATTTAAACATTCGGGGTTGATGTGGCACTGCCTGTCTGCCTATTCTCGCCACCTTTGACATCATCCTTTAAAGTCAAGAAGCGTTGAACCGTGCTCAAAGTATAAAGTCAACGCTGACACTAATCACAATCACAAAAAAGGCCAGTCGTTTTAACTTACACAAGCCTGTATCCCATAGAAGATGCAATGAATGTACGCACCAATTAAAAAATTGTCGGATTTCTTAACTTTTACACTTCCTTTTGGCTGTTTCATTTGTAACGCTGCTTTTGCCCTGTCATGAGGGATGGACATGCAATTTGAACTCCTTTGATTAATCGCACACGACCTGTTACCCTTTGAGAAGCAGACTCTGTCTCACTCAATCAGACTCTTCTTGTGTAATTTTAATCACTGCTGCTGGCACAGAGTCGGCCAGATTGCTCACAAACATTTAGACATGAATAAAACACTTTTAGAGATTACTTAGGTGTGACCACCCCTTCCACTTCCTATACATAGGTGCACCTCAGTAGGGCGCAAGCTGTTGCATGCATATGGAGGCTACGAGTGCAAGGTGAGCCTGTCAAACAGCAGGGCAAACTTGCACACCTCATGATTGCTGTGTACTTCACAATACCTGGTATAGACATTCGGCACCAAGTCAGGTCCGCAACTTCTTGACTGTCAAGCAATTGATTAATCACACCAATTTTGCTGAAACGACGGTATATCAACAAATGTTAACTCGCAGTTATGTTTAAGTGCATTTATCATCTGTAGCTTTGTGCTTATTGCAAACAGTTCATTGAACTCAAGCCGTTTTTGGTCCGCTCTGGCTTTCTTCTCAGATCCAAATATAGTACCAACAAATTACTTTATGCAACAAATGCCTGTTGCTTGATTGTTCTTGCCACGCATGCATCGTTTCATTCTTTGCCCATGCAAAGAAGCGCTAATTAAATGTGACTATTTTACCATGCATACATGTGCCTGGACGTCCTATTCTTCACGCAATCAGGAGCCTAATCATGGTAAGGGTTTAGGTGGTGGCGTTTTAAAAATTTTGCTACGCCCTTGGTCTCATTATCCATCACAATGCTAGCTATACTAATAGCTCTTGAGATTCAGTGGGGCTGTAGCTTATGTGAGCACAGGCTGAGAGATCTTTATTAGTGCAGCTGTCAGCAAGTTTGTTTGAGTATACTTTTGTAATATGCAAATTTCTACCTGTTCGGTTTGAATCCAATGCCATTACACGTTTTCCCCTTCACATACAACCATACACATGGTAGTAAACACACAAAATACATGCATAATACATGCACGCAAACACACACACGCACACACACACAAACACACTCAAACACCCTTCATACAAGCACACACTGTCAAAGCTGCGCCAAACTTCACTTGTCACAGATCATGTAATATTAGGTAAGTGACACTGGTGCATAATTAAGGTCCTGTACTTACACTTACTGTGCAGGTCAGCTCACGCTTGTATGTAATAAAAAGTGACTCTGGTGCATATTTAAGGTCCTGTACTTACACTTACTGTGCAGGTCAGCTCACGCTTGTATGTAATAAAAAGTGACTCTGGTGCATATTTAAGGTCCTGTACTTACACTTACTGTGCAGGTCAGCTCACGCTTGCATTCTCCCGCCTTCACTTGTCACAGATCATGTAATAAAAAGTGACTCTGGTGCATTGTACTTACACTTACTGTGCAGGTCAGCTCACGCTTGCATTCTCCCGCCTTGACCATGCCATTCAATGGGCCTGTCGGATACAGTGCGAGCTGCTACACCTGCCATATTCTGAGATGGTCCTCAGCATGCCTGAGTGCAGGGAGGTGAGGCACAGACTTTTCCCTATAAGGGATTAAGTTATAGACTTTACCTTAAAAGGGAATTGAGGTACAGACTTTCCTTAGAAGGGAATTTTGAAGTACAGACTTTTCTTAGACAATGTCAGGTCAAAGTCTGGGTGCAAGGCTTTGCTGTGCAATTGTTATAAATAAACGCTTATTCTATCACATTGGCAAGGTCCAGTGCAAAAAATTGCAGTATGTTTATTTTTTGACATCAAAAGGCAAGTTGCAATGCTTTTCATGGATAATGTGATGAATGTGATTAGGATCAGCATGATAGAGGCTGGGTGTGACTGTCTTATAAGATGCGGGATCTAATCAGAAAAAAAGGCGATGCGCATATTTTTTTTGTATCATGCTTTCAGGCATACTTGCACAACAGATGGCATGAGAGGATCTGCAATACCAAATAATGAAGCAAAATATTTGCACTCATTGCAATCATTTTAAAATTGCATGATTGCTTTGATTGCATCTAACGGCATTCTGCTCAGACAACAAAATGCAGCTTATAACGTCAAATGTTCAGCACGTGCAGCTCCTGGCTTGATTTTTCCATGCTTACTTGATTCTTGCACATATACTTGATGAGTGTTCTTGCAATTTCCGTGCATACTAGGTACGAGACCCGGAGACCGATTGCCTTCTCTGGCGGGGGCCGCGTCTTAGGATTGGCATGGCCTATGGGATTGCGAGCTCCAAAAAACCTGTTGGCACAGGTGCGTGACTTATCTGGTGTTCAGCTTGCTGCATGTTCACGTGTTTGTCTTTTATGGTGTGCACGCTTTTGAAGGCAAAAGATCATGCTTCGTAAGAATCATGTAATTGCATGAATGTGAAATGTCTCTGCTCCTAGTCTGTTGTGCCCTAGAGGGGGCCTTCTAAAAGCAATTTGTCCTGGGAACTCCCAGTCACATTTGTTAAGATCTTTAACATTTGTCAGATCAAACCACTGCCACTCCTGAAACTATTAAACTCAGCACATCAACTATGGCCAATTGAGTGTTTGTTGCTTCCACTGATTGGGCGTGACACACATCTTCACCAATTATCTGCTCCACCCTAGGTCTAGGGGACTTGCTGCAAGCACTATGTCGTTGGAGGCTCCCAGTCCAGGATTGCAAAGATCTCTGCAAAAGGCACTGTCCTGACACTTTGCCTAACTTTCTGAATTTTGGCAATTTAATAGCAGCTTGTGACGTGCAATTTGTGTACCGCACATCATGATGTGCAAAACCTCCCAGTAACAGGAAAAGAAAAGAAAAGCTACGCAGGCAGCATAACACTCCCTGCATCAATCCCTGTAACACATTCCCTATTTAGACAAACAAATTTGACGAATTATCTCATTTTCTTGTCCGTGTAGGTCAGGCTGACTATTTTGGAGAGCTTGCTAACACAGCTGCACGTACAAATGCACTAGCGCTTCCAGGCCAGGTAAGTAGTGTCTCAAATGCGTGATTATAAGGCAGAGTGAAGAGTTTGTCGAGTTTAGTGACGACTGATGAATACATACAAGTAATATGTGTCACTGCTAGAATGTGGAGTCGCAGCAAAACAATTGGTGGAGCAGGAGAATGGAGAAGCAAAAGGTAGGAGTACACATGTTTGCTTTTACAACTGTTTAGGACACACTTAATCAGTAAAAAAAGATGCGGCCAGGGAAGTCAAGCACAGTATTCGACTTGTTTGTATCTGTCACCAGGCGAGGAAACAGGTTGTAAGTACCTCAAATGCATTTAGATGTGCCAGAAAAATGTTCCAGTCATCTTGCAATATATCAAAAGCAAGGCTTGGGATGAGATCAAAAAAGAATGCAAGAGAGAATGCAAAAGGACTGCTGTACCACAGCACATTGGCGACCTTCCTTTCACTCTTGTGGTAATTGATTCTCTGTGAAGAGTGCTGACTTGTACACCAGGAATGACCTTGTTTGTATGTATCTTTGTATGTGACTGCAACACTTGAAAACTTTGCTCAGCCAAACTCCGTGCTTGCACCTTACATGTATGGTTCTGACTAGCCTCACTCTTTACCACCTGTAAAAGCATCCACCCTGTACAATATTTGCATAGGACATACAATGCATGCATTGTACGTACGGGCCTACCCTTGACCTACGCAGGTGCTTGTTAAGGCATTTAGCAGCAGCAGCAGCAGGGGGATTGACAGGCAAAGACATAGGCCCTCCCCTCCAGCTGCTGCTTCCTCGGGCACAAAAGCTGCGCACACCAGGTATGCTGCTACTCACTAAGCCAGCACACACGCACATACATGCATGCATGCACTCATAATTGTGTACACCTTTGTGGCACACATGCACATGCACTCACACCCCCCTATGTATTCTCACCAGTGCACATTAAATTGCACACATTTCACACACACCTCTCCCATCTGTACTCCCTCCAGGCGCTGGAGGAGGGGAGGAAGGGGCTTGCTAGGGTTGTTATTTGGCAGCGGTGACTGCAAGTCAGTAGTAAGTCAAGTCAGCAGCAGCACTAACAATCTCACAGCGTCTGTGAGGGGGAGGGTGCCAGGCATGGCTGGTTCAGCTCACTCGGTGGTGGAGATGCCAGCTGGAGAAGGAGGGGGGCCATTGCTGTTGCCGTACGCGTCCACTCTGCTGTCTATGGGCACGGGGGTCAGCACTAAGCAAAGCACGGAGCACCGGAAGCAGAAGCGGGAGTCGCGGCAGCCGCAGAGGCAGGATTGGCAGGGTCAGCAGCAGCAGAAGCAGCAAGAGCAGCAGCAGAAGGAGCAGCAGGAGCAGCAGCAACAACAGCAACAGCAGCAGGAGCGTCCCAAGCAGCAGCAGAGGCGTCAACAGCATGATCTGGCGTGTCCTGAATCTGATCTGATTATCATGCAGCCCCTGGGCCTGTTTTTGCTCCGTGGGCTTGACGACGCCAAGCTTATCCACCAGGCCACTCCTTTGGCTCTCAAGGTTGGTCTAGTTTAACACGCCTTGCAGTGCAGCTAGCAGTCAGGTCCTCTGGTTTCCCAACAAATTTAGACGGGCTTCCCTATGTTGGCAATAAGAGGGAAATAGATCATGCAGCTGGCAATACACAAGTGCATCAAACGAGCTTTGAGGTTATGAGTAGGGTTTGCCAGAATTGTAATGTGTAATGTGTAATTTGCCTGCTTAAACCTGTACATGTATAGTTTTGGTTAATCCTGATTTTAATCAAATGAGGTGTTGCACGTAACCATATTGACCAGATGCATTGCCACAAATAGACTGCAGGGGACTTGTGCTGCATGACTTGCTCTCACCAAACTGGTTATGACAGTATGTAATGTAATTCATTTCATAAATAAGCCCCTTGCATTATTTTTTGCACATAACAGAACCGCTGCTTCCCTCTGCCCAATGACGGGAGCTTTGTGGCCCCACCCCCACCCACCCCTCCTCACTTTGAAGCCAACGCCTCGCTCCTTACTGTATCTGGTCAAGCCGCCAGCACGATCTGGGACAGCCTCAGCAGCTCTGTGTGTGGGGGCTGTGATCAGGGGGTGGGTGGTGTGCACGATCCAGCACGTGCGGAGCAGCAGCGCAAGAGTCAGTCACTCACTCTTAGAGGCAGCACTGAGGGACAAGGGGCAAATGTCAAGGCTAGAATGCGCAAACAATCCTCAATGCCTCCGATCGACACCCCCCTGTCACAGCGTGGCCCCCGCATGGTGCGCTCCTGTGTGGCGTGTGTGTCACCTGAGCTCACGGTGCAAGCGGAGCAGGGGCAGGAGCAAGGGCTTCAGGGACGACCAGGGCAGCCCATGCAGCAGGTCAGTCCCCAGCTTAGGCTACCAGAGATACCAGCACAACTACCACCAACTCCACCCCCCCTGCACATGGCCCCCCACGATGGCCGTGCCGCCACGAGCCTTTATGGCACTGCCTCTGACACGACGACAGCTCCCTCACCGCACCTGTGGCTGCACCCTTCCTTTCCTCCTCACCACTCTCCTGCCACCGCTGACCCCTACTCCCAGCTGACCAGCACAGGGTCAGCATCTCTGCAGCACAGC
>Ga0307963_1000344_pt1 | contig 29669 bp, 30 predicted proteins | sample OrgLakmetagen594_FD_201829 | JGI IMG/M metagenome (GOLD analysis project Ga0307963, IMG submission 201829) | Saline water microbial communities from Organic Lake, Antarctica - #594 | ecosystem: Environmental > Aquatic > Non-marine Saline and Alkaline > Saline | place: Antarctica: Organic Lake... | reverse complement strand
ACTATACCCTCACTATACCGTTGATCCAACCATGTACCGTTGATCCCTCACTGTATCCTCACTGTACCGATGATCCCTCACTGTACCCTCACTGTACTGTTGATCCAACCATGTAACGTTGATCCAACCATGCACCCTCACTGTACCGATGATCCCTCACTATACCCTCACTGTACCGTTGATCCAACCAGGTACCGTTGATCCAGCCATGCACCCTCACTGTACCTTTGATCCAGCCTCTACACCACTCAAACACCGCCTGCTTCAGCTGCCATCGCATCCTGACCATAGCGTGTCATTCCTACTGCCGTGCTCCCTTTTTTTACAAGCCGTACTTCCAGCTGACAAGGCCACCAGCACAAAGCCCTGGTTCACTCAGACCCAGTCTCAACGCATCGCTTCTCTAGTGACGTATTGCTCTCAAAGACAATTGACATCGCTGTCAGCATACAAATTCGAAACCCTTAGCACCTGTCCATACCTGTCATTCCTCCACAGCACAAAGCCTTGGTTCACCTCAGACCAAGTCTGTACGCATTGTTCCTCTTGCGACATGTCGCTCGCAAAGACATTTGACACCGCCGTCAGCATTAGATTTTGAAACCTTTGCACCTGTCCACATCTGTCGTTCCTCTCGCAGCATTGCTCACCACGACAGCACAGCTGACACCGCCATCGGCAATCTTTAAACACCTTGCACCTGTTCACACCTGTCGTTCCTCCCGCAGCGTTGCTTACCACGACAGCATGGCAGCATCTAACACCGCCATCGGCATAACAATCTTGCTACATCTTGCACCCTGCCTTTGCCTGTTGTGGATCCTTGGAGTGGAACTTTTGTTATCAGCAGTACAGCGTCAGCTGCAACTGTCGACCACCATATGCAACACCTTTTGCACCCTTTTGTCATCAGCAGTACAGCTTCAGCTGCTACTGTCGACCACCATATGCAACACCTTTTGCACCCTTTTGTTATCAACAGAACAGCTTCAGCTGCAACTGTCGACCACCATATGCAACACCTTTTGCACCCTTTTGTCATCAGCAGTACAGCTTCAGCTGCTACTGTCGACCACCATATGCAACACCTTGCACCCTTTTGTTATCAGCAGTACAGCTTCAGCTGCTACTGTTAACCACCATATGCAACACCTTGCACCCTTTTGTTATCAGCAGTACAGCTTCAGCTGCCACTGTCGACCACCATATGCAACACCTTATTGCACCCTTCCTGTCCTTCTTCCAGCGCAACCGTCGGCATCAGCAGCACAGCCGCAGCTGTCACTGCTATCAGCATTCAAATTTATACATATAGTGACCTTGCACCCCCCCCCCCTTTATCTGCCGTTCCTCCCGCAGCATTAACTACCAGCGGCAACACAGCTGCAGCTGTCACTGCTGTTCGCATTCACATCAATTCACACGCATACATCTATTGACCTTGCACCCCCCCCTTATCTGCCGTTCCTCCCACAGCATTATCCACCGGCGGCAGCACAGCTGCAGCTTTCACTGCTGTTCGCATTCACATCAATTCACACGCACACATCTATTGACCTTGCATCCCTCCCCCCCTTACCTGCCGTCCTTCCCACAGCATTATTTGCCGGCGGCAGCACAGCTGCAGCAGACACCGCCGCCAGCATGCTTTGGTCCAGCACCACTCCTGCGCTAGCCCCCCCAGCCTCATGGCCCTTCCCCTCCCTCGCACCACCACCACCAGCGCTTGCAGCAATCTGCAAAAATTTAGGATGAGGCAATGTGGCATACGGCCCTTTAGCCACCCCAGCTCTGGCCTTGTGCTGTGCAGAGCTAGGCTGTTGGGGGTGGCGCTGGGTCAGCACGGTTGCCCATGCTGTCTGTTGCTGCGCTGCCAGCTGTCGCTGCAGGCTGTCTACTGTCTGCTGTTGCTGAAGTTGCTGCTGCTGCTGCTGCTGGTCATACTCCAAACAGTGTCCGAGCTGCACTTCTTGTGTCTGCTGCCCCTCACTGCTCTGAGCAACCTGTACCGCAGACGCCAGCAGTGGCGGCGGCAACGGCACCTGCTGCAGTGTTTGGGGCCACACCCACACCGCACCCTTGGGGTAGTGACACCAAGGCTGGCCAGTGCTGAGTGTGTTGCTGTGGCAGCTGCTGTGATTGCCATGGTTATGGCTGCTGTCTCGAAAACCACCAACCATACCAACATCACCACGACCGCCGCCTGCGCTATGAGCCGCAATGGCATCCCAAGAGGCAGCATCACTACCACCACCTCCAGCAACAGCACGCAGCTGCGCAGCTGCAGCAGCAGCGACCGCGTCTGGAGCTGCTTCTAACGAACAGCCGTAGGGCCAAGTTTGTACTGTGGTTGTGGTGTGACTTGAGTGCGATGTGGCGCTGCCTCCTTGCGCACACGTGGTGCCACTCGCTTGTAAGCTTCCTTGTGCCGTGCTTGGCCATGGACTCAGCAGGGGGGTGCCCCAGTAGTCGTGCTGCACACGCTGGCTGGCCACACAGTGCGTGCCTGCGTGCAAAGGGTGTGCGTTTTTGTGCGTGTGTGTGTAAGTGTCAAATGGCTGCTGTTTGTGCAAGATCGTGCTTCACGTGCTGCCTTGCCGCAAGGTGTATGCCTGCAGGCAGGCAAGCGAGCGTGGAAATGGTAAAATGCAATTGAATGTACACGGCAAAGGTAAAATACGATTGAATGTACGTGGAAATGCAATGGTAAAATGCAATTGAATGTATGCTTTAGTGGACCTTGCTGCACACGCTGGCAGGCCACTCAATGCTTGCCAGCACGCAAAATGGGTCTGCATACGGTTGAACAGCACAACATCGTGTTGAACACGCTGGATGGAGATGGTCTGCGTGCTTGCATGCAGATGGGGTCTGCGTACAAACGATAAAATAGAGTATTATGCTGCAGTGCGGGAAGCTCTGTACTGAGAGTTGTAAAGAGCACAGAAAATGTCCGGTGTGTCAAGGCACGTGTACGCAGATGGTGAGGTGGTGAGGTTACACACACACACACACACACACAAACACGAACACGAACACACACACACACACGAACACACACACACAAAGTTTTTGTACCAAGTGCACCAAGCAAAATAGACCACTGCCCAAAGCTATGCATGTGCGCAAGCATATAAATACAGGCATACAACCACACACACAAAACACACCTTGGGCCATGTGCACTAAGCAGTGCAGACGTATACCACCCAAAGCCACACGTGCGTGCGCCTCAAGCCCTAGCAGCAGCACCTCACGCAGGGCACGCCACAGAGCTGTCCCGTCTGCGCAGTTTTGCAGTGTGTGTATGCACGCGCGTGTGTATTGCAGAGTGTTTTGCAGAGTGTGTGTGAGTGTGTGTGTGTTTGTGTGCTTACCCGCATACAGCAAGCTTGCCAACGACCCTGGACCTTGAATTGCCTGCTGCTGCTGCTGCTGCTGCTGCTGCTGTAAAGACTGCACGGCCTCTGTGCCTGTCAACAAGGCCAGCACTTGTGGGGGGGGTTGGCAAGGCAGCCCTTCAGCTGCTGCTGCTGCAAGGCGTGCCGCCCTACTCCTACCCACACCTACCCCCCTGCCAGAACTGCAGCCAGCCCTGCCCTCCATATAACTACTACCACCACCACCTTCTGGTTGTGCTGTTGCTGCTGCTGCTGCTGCTGCTATAGACGCTGACGCTGACGCTGGGAGAGGTGCAGAGGGGAAGGTGGGGGCCGTCGTAACACCCACAGATCTTGACGTGCTACACTCTGCAGCCTCACAAGCAGTGGCTGCAGAGTCTGTGGTGCTGGGGCCTGCTGCTAGTGCGTCGGGGCCCGCAGCGTCCAGCGCTCGGAGGCCTGCTGCCCCACCCACGGCTGACACGAAGCGTATGAGTTGCTGCAGGGGTGTCACACGATAAGCAGGGCCCTTGTCGCTTGTCCAGCCCCTGCGACTGTCACTGTGGCCATTCAGCGTGCTCCTGCTGTTGCTGCTGTTGAGGCCTGTGCTGTTGCCTGCGGAGGAGCTGATGTCACTGCTGCTGACGGCTATGGGGGTGCCGGTAGGTCCCCCGGGAGGAGGGTAGAGGACGATGTGTTGAGATGGGCGAGAGGACAAAGGGTCACGATTCCCGGTTCCTGCTGGGCCTGCTCCTCCAGCTCCAGCTGCAGCTGCTGCTGACAATGATGCTGACGCTGACGCTGCTGGTACTGGTGATTGTGTTGTGTGTGCGGAGGTAGCGTCGTGTGCGAGGGCCAAGGAGCAGAGAGACTGACAGCTGGACGCCAGCTGTCGGCCAGCTTGCGAGCGCCTGTGGTGGAGGGCCCGCTGAGCCTGGTCCACCTCAGTGTGTGCACCGCACACAAGAGCAGCGTGCCTGTGAACGTGTGTGTATGTGTATATGTGTATGTGTGTGTGTGAGCAAGCCTGTGTGGGTGTTTGTGTGTGCGTGTGTGTGTATGTTTGTGTGTGTGTGCACGCGCATGTATTAATTCAAGGAGAGTGCAACACACAGAGGTCCTTCTAGCTTGGGCTGAGACCACCTCAGTGCGTGCAAGGCTCATGAGGGCGGCATGCCTGTTTCTTGCGTGCTTGCTTTGTGCTTGCTTTGTGCCATCCTGCCTAAGAGGGCCTCTTGAGACAGAGAGCGTGTGGAAAACATACATATACTGCTTTCAAGGGGGGGTGAGGGTGAGGGCGAGGATGCGAGCGTGAGATTTGGCACACGTACATTTTTTAACACACAAACACGTAAGAAAACGCAACTCAGCTGCCTTTAAGATCCCTACTTGCGTACCACAAGAATGCTTGCACGCACCATGCACGCTTGAACCCTATCAAGCTGTGCCTGCTCATCCTGCTGCTGCAGCTCAGCAAAGACATGTGCTCTTTGTCTCAAGAAGCCTTCTAGGTAGAATATACCTACATGTTTTCCACACGCCCTCATGCACACATACACTCCCTCGCTCCCTCACAACACACCTTGCACGCTTGAACCCCGTCAAGCTGCCCTGCTCAGCTTGCTGCTGCAAATGTGCAACGACACGCGCCTTCCTGTCTTGAAAGGCCCTCTGAGCAGAGGCCAGCACGTCCCTTCCTAGACCCCAGCCGCCTGCCACCTCCAGCAGTGCAGCCATGCCTGTATGGTTCGGTAAGTAGGTAGGTGTGTGTGTGAGTGTATGTGTGCGTGTGTGTAGCCTTGCATGTGTGCAGCCTTGCGCATACCACAAACATGACAGGTCTGACAGCATCCACTCCATATCCTCTGAAAACGGGTGTGGTGTGTGCAGCAGCATGGAAAGCTTTGTGGCAACAGGATTTACACCTCAGCAATTTGCAGTGCAGTGTCGACAGGGTGCAGCTACAAGAGTCGCATACGTGTGGGCAAATCGCGTGCAGAAGCTGCCATGAGGGTTGCAATCCTTAGCACGGTGAAACTACAAGAGGTGCATACATGTGGGCAAACCGCATGCAGTCTGCAAAGAGAGTTGCAATCCTTGACAGGGTGAAACTACAAGAGTCGCATACGCGTGGGCAAACCACATGCAAGAAGCTGCCATGAGGGTTGCAATCCTTAACAGGGTGAAACTACAAGAGTTGCATACATGTGGACAAGTTGCGTGCAGAGGCTGCAATGAGCTTTGAGGTTAAGGTGCCAGAAAAAGCTATAGCGACTAGCCAGTGCCCCATGCTGTCCTCTGACACTACACACTGAGCACGTGCTCACCTAAATCATGAGAATGCTACCAAAAATCCGTACACACACATATACGCACACAACACACACACACAAAGACACATACACACACACAATGACACACACACACAAATAAAGACACACACAAACAATGACACTTACACACACACACACACACACAAACAAAGACACACACACAAACAATGACACTTACACACACACACACCTGCGGGTGTGCCATGCGCAGCAGCTGCCATAAGCTTAGAGGTGAGGGTGCCTTGACGTGCTTTGAGGTGGTGCATCAGATCATCTGCCTCCACCGCCAGGCCCAGCACTTGGGCTTCGTGCATCAGGGCTGCAAGAGGTGTATGTGCGTGCATGTTTTTGTGTTTTTGTCAACACAAGGTGGTGCATCAGATCATCTGCCTCCACCGTCAGACCCAGCACTTGAGCTTCGTGCGTCAGGGCTGCAAGAGTGTTGTGTGTACGCATATGTATGAGCGCAGTCAAGAAGATGCATCAAAAACGACCCTGCCAATACAAACCTTGTCAAATGCCGTCCATTTGTTTGAAAGACTGACAACCTAGATTGCTGTCTTCCTTTTGACGACCTAACTCACCTGCTATGCTGCTCGCGCTGCCCTGCCCAAACTCTTGCTCTTGCCCGTTAGAAGTTGGCAGCAGCCCAAGCAGCGCTTGACGCTGCCGCGCAACAATCTGCCTCCGCCTTTGGTCCAGCAAGCCCTGCATTTGTGGTGCACGTTGTGGGTATGGGTCTGGTTGCTTTTTTCCCGGCTTTTTTATGTCACGCTCCAGCAAGCCCTGCAATTGTGCTGCACGTTGTGGGTGCAGGCTTTTTTTTCAATTCCTGAAGCGTTCATGTCACGCTGCTGTGCGAGGGTCTGCCGCCGCCTGTGTGTCCAGCAAACCCTGCATATGAACTGCACGTTGTGTGTGTACGATTGTGATATGTTTCTGTCATTGTGTGTATGAGTCTGTTTGCCTTTGCTCCTTTATATGCGGTCTGCCAATCCATGTGCGTTTGCTTAGATGCTGTGTAGCAACCTGCCACCGCCTCTGGTCCAGCGAGCCTTGCGGTTTTGTTGTGTGTGAGGCTCACGTGTGTCTGGGTGAGGTTGTCGTGTGTGTGAGAAAGTGCATGTGTGAATACGAGTGTGTATTTGCGTGCGGGAGCCCCAGCACCAATGTGCACGTGTAAACAGTTCAGGCGAAAATCTGCACAAACCCTATGAACAAATGACACATATTCATAATACAGGCAAACCTTGACAGCCTTCACGTCCCCCCCAGCAACAAGGCCAGTGCACGTGCAGACAGAGCAGCAACAGCTTTGCTGACAAATGTTCAAAGACACATGCACTCGCAGCTGTCATGTTCCCCCTCAGTCCAGCACCAGCGCGCGTCAGGCAGGGCTGGAACAACTTGTTAAAGCTCTTCAAAACGCATGCAAGCAACAGCGTACGCACCTTCGCAGCTGCCACGTCCCCCCTCAGCCCCAGCGCCAGTGCGCGTGCAGACAAAGCAGCAAACTCTGACGCATTGTAGCAGCACATGTTTTTTGCTGCTGCTGCTGCTGCTGCTGTCTGTGCTGCACCTCCTGCTCCTCCTGCGGGGGTTGCTGCTGCTGTTGCTGTGCTTGACACTGAAGATGGCACCCTTACACTCGCTGCAAGTGGTGCTGGTGCAGGCATAGACCCTTCGTCCTCACTCCCACCCTCATCCGCACTACTCTCATCACTGCCCCCCCCCCTGCCACTGCCCCCCCTCCCTATTTCACCCCCCTCATCTACCATACGACCCACACCCCCGGACCTACTCGCGTTGTGCACGGAGCTCTCTGCCAAAAGGGGAGCAATTGGAGCACTGGCTAGGACTCGCAGTTCATGGGCCATGCGTGCGTCCCTGGATCTGGCAGCTGTCAAGGCGTCTGTCATCTTGGGGGCGGACACGCCCAGCTGCGATGCCTGCTCTAGAGCGGCCATTACAGCCTGGGAAGAGTGTGTGTATGCGTGTGTGAATGTGCAAATACGTATCCCTAGATCTGAGGTGACAGTGGCAGCCTGTTAAAAAGTGTGTGTGCATATGTACGTGTGAGTGGCTCTGGCTCTGATATATGGGGGGCGGACACGCCCAGCTGGACTCATTACTCTTTTGACTTCAAGCAGCGCCGGCTTTCTGTGCATTGTAAATTTAAATACACCATGCAAGTACATTCATACACACATACACACACGCATACACACACACACACGCACACGCACACACACACTGACCTGCATGGGGCTGTTTGCCACGGCAGCATCTAAGGCAGCCTCTGCACTTTTGCGCCTTGCCTCAAACGCAGTGGTTGCTGCTGCTACTTGGGACTGCAAGTGGCTGAAGCGCTGAGCTGCCTGCGTGTGCGCATGCATGTGTGTGATTGTGCTACAGTCATGTGGGTGGGTGGGTAGTTGGCCTGTGGGTACATGGGCGTAAATTTGGGGTTGCACTTTTGCTTGTGGCATGCCAAGAGCGCAGTTTTTAAGGAATGATGTGATGGGCTGCCTGTGTGTGTGCGTGTGTGTGTGTATGTGTGTGTGTGTGTGCGTGTGTGCACGTGCATACAGGTATGGATGTGTGTTTCTTTGTGCTTTGCTACTCGCGAACAGAGGGAACTAAGGTGTTCCTTTTTGCGCAGCATGTTCAAGCTTTTCATTCTTACCCGCGCACACACCCTCTCACATTCACCCACCCACACACGCACGCACGCACGCACGCACGCACACACACACATACCACCACTGCTCACCTCCATGGCAGTCCTGACTGAAAGCGCTGTCCGAGTGGATGCAGCTGCAGCGAGCCTACCTTTATTTTGCGTTGTTGTTCATGAACGCACACACACACACACACACAACCACTGCCCACCTCCATTGCAGCCCTGAATGTAAGCGCTGTCCCAGTGGATGCAGCAGCAGCCAGCCGCTGCTCTACGTCACTGGCACCTCTTTGATACACCTCCACACGCAGCCGTGCAGTCTCGCCCACGCCTGCGAATAAATGAGGATAAGGCTCTACATATTGTGCACCAACCTCCTGGCAGTCAGGATTGGTACGTATGTGCTGGTTTCAGCTATATGCTGGAACGCCTCCACACGTGGCCGTGCGGTCTCGTCCACACCTGCAAATGGCTGAGGGCAAGAATCTCTATATCCCCGGGCAGTTAAGTGCTGTAACACATACAGATTGGTCACAGCCATGATTTCTCTACACGTAACATTGTCTTGCCCACGCCTGCGAACAAATTAGGGCATGGCTCTGCATATCGTGCATTGACCTCCTGGCAGTCAGGATTGATAAGTGTGCTGGATACAACAAAGTATGGCATGCCTCCACACGCAGCCGTGCAGTGCTGCCCACGCCTGCAAGTGTACGATGCTCAGGCCCTGCGATTGAGAGACGTAAGGCTTGGCAGGTTTTGTACACTGAATCCCTGGTGGTGTCTGGTCTCCTGGTGGGCCTGATACATGTGCACGTTGGCCTCACGCGTTGCGTACGTGGGCCTGATGCATGTGTATGTGGGCCTGATACGTGCGTAAGTATGTATACATGATACGTGTGTACGTGTGTATATAGGCCTCATACGTGTGTACGTGTATGCATGATACGTGTGTACGTGTGTATGTGGGCCTGATACGTGTGTACGTGTGTATATGTGGGCCTGATGCGTGCGTACGTGTATATACATGATACGTGCGTACGTGTGTATATAGGCCTCATACGTGTGTGCGTGTATATGTGGGCCTCATTCGTGTGTACGTGTGTATACATGATACGTGCGTACGTGTGTATATAGGCCTCATACGTGTGCGTGTATATGTGGGCCTCATTCGTGTGTACGTGTGTATGCAGGCCTGATGCGTGTGCACGTTGGCCTCACACGTTGGGTATGTGGGCCTGATACAAACATACTGGAAAATGCAGGGTCGGTTGTACACCCTAAGCCTGTTGATCTGTAACCCTAAATCCAAAGCCCACGAGCCCAAACGCAACCGAGCACTTCCATAGCCACCAGTGAGTGTGGCTACATTGTAGGGGACAAAAGATACTCGGTCCACCAGTGAGTGTGGCTACACTATAGCGGTCAGAAGAAGCTCGGTCCAGCATTGAGTGTGGTTAAATTCTAAGGAACAAAAGCTGCTCGGTCCACCATTGAGTGTGGCTAAATTAAAGGAACAAAAGCTGCTCGGTCCACCTGTGAGTATGGCTAAACTTCGAGGGACAGAAGATGCTCGGTCCACCAGTGAGTGTGGCTACAATTTAGGGGACAGAAGATACTCGGTGGCTGCTACACATGAAGCCATGCAAACTTGAACACTGTTGTGTAGTGTCACTCTGTCACTCAGTCACGTGTTTCTAGGGTTGGCCAGAACCGAATGTATATGCCGTATATGACCGTATATTTGATGAAATCCATGCAAATATTCTGTATAGGTATACATTGTATATACACAGGGTTGGCCAGAACCGTATATGTACACCGTGTATGACCGTATGTATGGTGATTTCCCTGCTAAAAACACCGTATGTACACCGTATCTACGTATAATTACATGGTACTGGCCCACCCTGTATATACACGGTTCTGGCCAACCCTACACATTTATGTACACTGTATATACGTATAATTACATGGTACTGGCCCACCCTGTATATACACGGTTCTGGCCAACCCTACAAATATGGTAGCCCACATGTTTAGCAGCTTTTCTCTGTTTTTGGTATGTAGCCACAATCAAACACTGAACAGTCAGTCACATATTTCGTATTTCGTATTTCACATGGCCAGCCTTTCTCTGTTTTTTTGGCGTGCAGCCACAATCAAACACTGAACAGTCAGTCACGTATTTCGTATTTCGTATTTCACATGGCCAGCCTTTCTCTGCTTCTTGGCGCGCAGCCACAATCAAACACTGGACAGCACTTCAGAACTTTAATGCAGTCAGGAAGGCAAAAACAAACACAAGATGGGCTTGGTCTGGGCATTGCCAGAAGTACGCAGTTCAAAAACTATTATGGTACTTTTATGGCAGTTTAGAAATTGAGGGCCCCACTCCGACCAGATAGATCTACAGGCAGGCCAATCTTAGAAGTTGCATTAAACAATGCGTAGGTGCTGTTTTCACAAATCGGCAAGCACATGAACAGTTTACGAGGTCCTGATACTATCCTCGCAAGCCCTGCGCTCTGCCCCCTCAGGTAGCACGTTATACGAACCAACAACATGATCTCGCAAACTGACTCCAAACCCTATACACACGCATAAATCTTGCCTTCAACACCCTCACCTGAAGCTTCGGCCCTCAGCAGGGCGTCCTGCACCTGCGCTGCACATGCAGCGCGGCCCATCGCGGCATCCACGTCGCGCAGCGCAGCGTGCTGAGCACGCAGCTTGGCACACAGCACACGGGCATTGCGTGCCCGCCAAGCAGCCTACAAAACACGCGTTAGGTGGATGTGGGGGTGTGGGTGCGTCTTGTATTATGTAGTACGTGCAATCCTATTGCCCCCCACATTCCCCTGTGAACACACACAAAAGCGGGTGCTGTTGGGAAGAGCTGGAGATCAGAGCTTGTATACGCAACTGCTGACCGTCATGGCCTTGATGGTCTTGGATGGAGTCACCAGAGCTGATGTGTGGCTGCGTAATTTTAGATTAATGCATCTGCAAGTGTGCCACAACTGCTGCCCAGTCCGCTTGCACACAAGCCGCGCATATGCTCCTGATCTACATGTCCATGATGATCTGCACCCACACCCACCCACACATACACACACACCTGCACATACCTACACACACACACACGTTCACACACACACACGCAAGCCTACCTGCAGATGCGCCACCAGTGTTGCTCGGTGTGCTTGCCCACTGGGTTCCTTGCAGTAGCGCATCCACGCACACTCAATGCGACGAGCAGCTGTGCGTTCGCGTGCGTGTCCTGTGCGTGTAATCACGTGTATTGAATTCTCATTTAATTATGTTGTATGTACGTTATGTAATAAAGTCGAAGCAAGTCAGTGTGTGCGTCCTTTGCGGTGTGTGTATGTGGGTTGTGAGTGCAAGCATATGTGTTTTAGGTCTACAAAGCGCTGCACACAAAGTCTGAAGCATCCGTGTTTTTGTGTGCGTGCACGTGTGTGTGTGTATGTGTGTGTGTGTGTGAGAGAGAGAGTGTGAGAGTGTGTGAGAGAGTGAGAGTGAGAGTGAGAGAGAGAGAGAGAGAGAGAATATGGAGGAGAATGGGGGTTGAGGTGAGAGCACACGCCAAGAGCTGACCAAAAGCATTCTTGTGCGGTGTATGTCCCGCACATTGTCTGTTGCACTACGCACACATTGTCTGTTGCACTACAAACACACATTGTCTATTGCACTACACACACACATTGTCTATTGCACTACACACACATTGTCTGTTGCACTACTAACACAGTATATTGAGCAGGGATGTTGACAATACACTGGCTATGAACAATATATGTGGGCATTATTTAAGTGTACGTCACAATGTGTGTGGATGGCTAGCACATACCTGCCAGTTCTTGGTCCAGTTGCTCCTGGAGGGCACGGGCAGCTGCCTGACGAGACTCAGCAGCAGCAGCCTACAACAGCAGGCGTGCGGGCATCTTACTGTATCTTGCTTGTGTGATATTGGTGTACTGATATGGGTATACTGATATTGGTATATTGGTATTAGTTCACTGTATCTCGCTTATGTGGTATGGGTATATTAATATTGGTTTAGTGTATCTTGCTTGTGTGATATTGGTGTACTGATATTGGTATACTAATAGTGGTATATTGGTATTGGTTTACTGCATCTCGCTTATGCGGTATGGGTATTTTGGTATTGGTTTACTGTATCTCGCTTGTGTGATATTGGTGTGTGTGTTGTGTGTTGGCTGTTTACAAGGGCCAGTTGCTTACAAGGGCCATGGTGTGTAAGTTGGTTGTTTGCAAGGGCGCAGGTGTGTGGATGGGTGTAGGTGGGTACTTAAATATACAGGTGTGTGGGCATGCTGGTATTATGCTGGTATGTGGGCGGGCGCATGCAGTTTTAGGTGTACATTGTTCACGTTTTGTGCCTGACAAACTCAATTAGCTACTTTACAGCTGAGGTTGCACGTGTGCGCTTGCGTGCCTGGTTTGGGGGCCTACCAATCACATGTAAAAATTATGCAACACATGTTTTTTTACATGTTTTTTACATGCCACGTGTTTTTTTACATGCCACATGTTTGATACCTTTTGGACCTTGCACAGGTGCTGCATACACAGAGGGGTGCAGTTTTCTGTTGCAGTGTGGCATCGCTATGTGTGTGCGTCCTCCCCACAATTCACACACACACACGCACACACACACGCACATACACACGCACACACACACACGTACACACACACGCACACACATACAGACCCCTCTCCCAACACACCCGCTCCTGCATCAGGCGCTCCACCCACTGCCGCACACAGAGACACACACAAACACACACACACACACACGCAGATACACATACATGTACACAGCACACAGCACACAGACACACACTCCTTCCTCTACACACCTGCTCCTGCATCAGGCGCTCCACCCGCTGCTGCACACAGATACACACACAAACACACACATGCGCACAGGTACACATACACAGCAGACAGACACACACTCCTTCCTCTACACACCTGCTCCTGCATCAGGCGCTCCACCCACTGCTGCACACAGATACACACACAAACACACAACACACATGCGCACAGATACACATACACAGCACACAGACACACACTCCTTCCTCTACACACTACACACCTGCTCCTGCATCAGGCGCTCCAACCGCTGCCGCTCCTCTTCCACACGCGCTGTTTCTGCACTGCTGCTTGCTTTCTGAGCTGCTGCCTCCGCTTCCAGTGCTTCCTGCAGCAGTTTCCCAAATGCAAGTGTGTTTTGAGAGTTGGTGATAAGGATGTAGCAGTCGCAAAGTACGACACACGAGGGAGAATTTGTTAAAACTCTCTCTCTCTCTCACACACACACACACACACACACCACACACACACACACAGAGCATACTTACACACTAGCGCACCTGCTGTGCCTCTAGGGCAGCCATAGCAGTTTGACGCTGATGCTCCAGCTGCTGAGCTGCACGTGTTGCGGTCTCCTGCAATGTGTGTATGTATGTATGTGAAGGTGCATGCTCATGAGCGTGTGAGTTATTCTGTGGACGTGCGTGTTTTAATGCGTGTTTGTGTGTGCATGTGTCCATGCCATTGGTCATTGCAGTCCTACTGAAAAGAAAAAAAAGAAAATTATAGAAAAGACTCCGCTGGTAGTGATGACACAGCCAGCATGATTAAGGGAGGGGGCTACGTAGGTGCCCGCACCAGGCAACCCCCCAACGCGCAAACAGTCGAAAAGAAATTAATGTGGGTCAGGGGGGGTGTGTGCCAGAGGTAGCACCCAGACCCAAACCTTGACTGTTGTAGCTTGTGTTATGCTGCAGTGCATACCTTGTTTTTATGAGTGCAGATGCATGTCTGATGGAGTGTTCATTCAGCTTGTGGTTTTTAATCCTATGGTAATTCAAATTGATAATCCAGACCTGCCAGAGGTTTGTCTGTATGGTCTTTGTAATTAGTCCCCATTGGAGATAGCCCTAAACCTATCTTATGGTAATCCAGATTAAGGTCTGCCATAGGTTTGTCTGTATAGTCTTTGTAGATAGTCTTACTGCTTAACCTGAGGTGCTCCTCATCAACAGTCCCTACTGAATTGTCTGTATGATCTTTGTAGATAGTCTTACTGCTTAACCTGAGGTGCTTCTCATCGACAGTCCCTACGTCCCTACTGAATTGTGCGCTTGAAGAACAAACGGGGTTTGAGTAGGGTTGGCCAGAACCATATGTATGCGGTGTATATACGATGTTTTTGGCAGGGAAATCACCAAATATACGGTCATATATGGTGCATAAATGTAAACGGTTCTGGCCAACCCTAGGTATAAGGGTAAAGGATGCACTGAGTCAAGGTTGGATGGGTGGAAAGGGCAAGGGTGTAGGGTATAGGATAAGGGTGGATGGGTGCGTGTGTGTGTGGCCTTGCTTTTTTCCGTGATCCTTTTGCGTCCGCATCGCCAAAGTATGAAGGCAGATGTGGCCAGCAATGGCAGTGTGAGATCAGGCAGTGCGAGAGAAGCAGCAGCGGTTGATTGTAGCCGTTCCCATTTTTTGCTGCTGTGAGTCAAACATGCACACACTAATTACAGACTCTATCCACCAATAACCAGTTGCAGTGGAGCTTCCCCTGGCCTTTCACTTCTGTTGGCGTGGCAAAGACACACACACCCACAAACCTGTATTAAAACACACGCCCATTAACGCACACAACACACACACAAAAACACACACACACGCACGCACGCACGCAAGCACACACACGCACACGCGCACGCAAACACACACAACGCACGCACACACGCAGAAATTACACACCTCTGCCTCCTGCTGTGCTGCTTTGTTTGCCGCCTCAGCTGTGGCTGCCTGCGCTGCTTTGTGCTGAGTGTGTGCTATATCCTGCGCCCTGCGCTCCGCAAGGAACGCTTGGCGCTCGGACACTGGCACAGGGGGAGCACAATCCGGCACTGCTGCTATGTCTGCTGCTGCAAATACTGGCGCCGCTGAACCTGCAGCTTCTCCTCTTTCTGCTGGTACTGCAGGTGGAGTTGCTGCTGTTGTTTGTGCCAAAGTTGAATCCAAGGTTCCCGCATTTTTGGCGTCCCTGTGCTGTTGCCCTCCTTGCTGCTGCTGCCCTGCGTGCGCAGCGTCCTGCTGCTGCTCTTGTTGCTGCTGCTTCTGTGGAGCGGTAGAACCACCATCCACAGCTTTCGCATCTGCAGCAGTGGCAGAGAGCTGTCTGTGCTCCCCCCTTGCCAGCTCCCCCTCAAACTGAGCCAGGCCTGCCTCACGCTTTTGGAGGGCAGCACGGAAGGCAGCAAATGATGCAGGCTCTTCTTCGTCTTCCTCTTCGTCTTCCTCGTCCTCTGCCAATACACAGGACATATGTGCCAATATACAGGACGTAGTGTTTGTATGGAAATGTATGTAGAGGGGGGGGGAGGGAGTGTTTGTGGGGGAGGGGTCCTTTGACTGAGTTGGGAAAGCAAGCCCTTGTGCTGTTGCAACATAGCAATACTTGGAGCAATTGCACTAGCACACTCTTATGTTGTGTGCAATAAAATTCAGATTCAGAGAGCAGGCAGGTGCCATGCAAGAGCAAATGGCACGCTTGTATAAGAAGGGTTGCGCAAGAACGTGCAGGCATGTGTACCTGAAGCCAATGCATCCTTGTGGGGTGGAAAGTCCTGTAAGAACAAGTCCTGTTCGAATGCGCCTTCACTGCCTAGGGCTGCAAGCTCTCGCTCCAGTTGTGCCTCAAGATCCTCCTCTTCCTCAGCAGCATTCATGTGCACAAGCAACTGCTCAGATCAATGCTTCAGATCCATGCCAAGGCATTGGTCCAACCGCAACGAACACATGAAAAGTGCTGCGGGCAGTCCTCTAAATAAATGGCTGTAGTAATAATTCAATTTTGTAACATGTATTTACAAGTGAATAATAAGCAACCTCGCTTTCTTCGAAGTCAATTTTTCGTTCCAACTTCTTTGTTTGCAATCCTGGTTTGTAATACATGTAAACAAACACAGGAAACTTCTGCAGTTGAGTTGCGCCAAGTCCTGTTGACCAAATTTTTCCACTGCGGCACACACACACACACACACACACACACACACACACACACACAAAAACACACACACACACACAAATAACACACATATATATATATATACATATACACACACACGCGCACGCGCGCATCCACACACATACACACGCGCACACACACACACACACACACACACACACACACACACACACACACACACACACACACACACACACACACACACACACACACACACACACACACACAAAAACACACACAAATACACACACATATATACCTATACACACACGCGCACGCGCGCATCCAAACACATACACACATACACACGCGCGCACACACACACACATACACACGCGCGCACACACACACACACACACACACACACACACACACACACACACACATACACACGCAATTATCGGCTTCGTCCTTTGCCATCAGTTGCTTTCTTTTGGTAAGGAAGTCCAATGGAGAGTTTTGCTTGCACCTCACGTCAGGCTACCCATATCTTCACTGCATGGGTACCTGCGCCAGGCAAGCCCCCACTACTGCGCGGCGTGGTGTCCAACAGACTTTGTTTTTGTCAATAGACATGCATGAGCAGAGAGTTTCTGGTGGGATCTTGCAGCAAATTGTCTGCTATAATTTAGCGAAGGGAGGATGCATTCTGGAAATAATTATTAGTATTACAGGAAACAGCTTTCTCAGGCAACACAAAATCCTCTACACTATCCTACTAGGAGCAACTGGCACCACCTGCAGCAGCCACTCAACAAATCCACCACACAGGCTTCTAAGATATGCATGCCGTGGTACTCATAATAAAAATAAGCTTATATCAAATAAGATGTGTGCCATCAAGTTTGCAACACAAATTAATTAACCAGATTCGACATCAAGCGCAACCTTATTTGTGGAAACAAGTCAGTGGCCATATGGTTTATGATTTCCTCTTGCAACACAACAGGTCCCCCCGTGTAATCTAATGTAATCAATCTAACCTAATCTAAACCTAGTGAAGAGGAACGCGTCCAAAACGAGGTGCTGCACGTCCTTTAATTGTACCAAAGATCATCGAGTATGTGAGCTGAGGAAAATCCTGGTAGATAGGTAGCACAAAGGGGCCAAAGCTGGCTCAAAGGTACGTGCATTTAGTTTTGCCTCTCTTATAGCCGAACATAGATCCTTGACGTTTGTCGAACAGATAACAAAGCCAGAGGCTTCAGTGCCACAGAATATTTGCATTAAAACGCGAAAAATTGAGGTGACGGTGAAGATAAAAAAGACAGACATATCAGGCAGAGGAAGCCACTCCCCACCTCGATTAGGATAAAGGAGCCTTGCCGTAAAAGGCAAAAAGCAATTATAACAATATCAGCCACAACCACTACAACTACTATTCAGTTCAATATAAATGGAGTCAACAAAGAAAGAAATAGAAATGAGTAAGCAGGCAGTGAAAAAACCACTCCCGACATAAAGTAAGGAGAAAAGTACCAAGTAATTATCTATATACACAGAGGTAGGCCACAGCTAATAGCAGAACAACTTAAATAGTCCTTAAGATGGTCAAACACCCTCATCGTAACAACACAAACGGATTGTCTATGGCTGATCTCTGCCACATTCGTGCACCGGCACTATTTGTTGAAATTTAAGTTTGACCCATGCTATCTGGCACCCCCTTCACACCCCATTTTGTACTAACAGGCAGCCGGCCTCGACACAATGTTCTCCTTCTCCTCATACTTGACTATCGAAAATTGCAACATTTGATCCATCGTGGTGTCGATGATAAATCTCGTATAAACACACATGGTGGAATATGAGTGTTTTGATCAGGCCGGCTTTGCACGAATGCATGCGGATGCACCCACAAAAGCACAACTTCCTTTGATGAGGAAGCGCAGTCACAGTAACTCAAACCCATTTCAAGTTCTCAGAACCCCTTCACGCCCATGTTTTTAAGCTGCAGCGTGTCTAGTTGGCGAGGGTCCACCATATTCATGCTAAGGCCCTCAGCTTCTCTGCTGAGTTTGTGCGTGTCGATCTCATCCTGCGTTGCAACAAACAAAACTGTAAGCTGTGAATTTCCTAATGTAGTCAAGCTACAAAAACATCCACAGACGACCTGCTGACCTTGTGCATATCATTTTCATCCTGCGTGTGTGAGATCAAACCACTGCCACAGCAAAGTACGAGACTCAGCACATTAACCAACAAGGAAGACTCGATTTTGGCCTTTATCACTATCCAATTAATTGGCTTCCCCGATCTAATTAACAAGACTGGTCAAATGACCTCAACGGAACAACCGACTAACTGTTTGTCATACGGCTACCACTAGTTGGGCGTGGCAGCACGTGTGTGGGAAGTTACCACAGACACTAAACTGTCTCACAGCAAAAAAAGTGACACAGGCTTGCAATAGGCTTGAAATATATAGAGCTAGGGTGCAGCGGCTGATCAGGAGCAGCGGCTGATCAGGAGCAGCGGCTGATCAGGAGCAGCGGCTAATCAGGTGCAGCGGCTGATCAGGAGCAGCGGCTGATCAGGAGCAGCGGCTGATCAGGAGCAGCGACTGATCAGGAGCAGCGGCTGATCAGGAGCAGCGGCTGATCAGGCGCAGCGGCTGATCAGGCGCAGCGGCTGATCAGGTGCAGCGGCTGATCAGGAGCAGCGGCTAATCAGGAGCAGCGGCTGATCAGGAGCAGCGGGTGATCAGGAGCAGCGGCTGGTCAGGTGCAGCGGCTGATCAGGTGCAGCGGCTGATCAGGTGCAGCGGCTGATCAGGTGCAGCGGCTGATCAGGAGCAGCGGCTGATCAGGTGCAGCGGCTGATCAGGTGCAGCGGCTGATCAGGAGCAGCGGCTGATCAGGAGCAGCGGCTGATCAGGAGCAGCGGCTGATCAGGAGCAGCGGCTGATCAGGAGCAGCGGCTGATCAGGAGCAGCGGCTGATCAGGAGCAGCGGCTGATTAGGAGGTCAACGAGACACGCTAAGGGACTCATAGCAGGCGGTGAGAATTAAAGTTTGCAGTTTTGGCAGTGAGGTAGCCTTTCAATACATATGCAGAAACCAGTTCTACTAACTACGTTTCTTTTCTTGTTATTGGGTGCAACAAAGAGTTTAGCTTTCCGTTTGTTTCCCTTCCTTGGCATGCGGTTCAGACCACGCACAAAGCCTTCCTTTCTGCTGCTGCAGGATGTATACAGTCCTGTACACAGTGCTGCAAGATGCACACAGTCCTGCATAAAGTGCTGCTGCAGGATGCTGCAGGATGCATACAGTGCTGCTGCAGGATGCTGCAGGCTGCATGCAGTGCTATAGGGAGTTTACAAGACCCTGTGTACCGGTGCAGGTGGCACATAGTGAAACAGAAAGGTCACAGGGCCTTGTTTACTGCTGCAGGCAGAACACAATGCAACAGAAAGGTCACAGGGCCTTGTTTACTGCTACAGGTGGCACACAGTGCAAAAGAAAGGTCACAGGGCCTTGATTACTACTGCAGGCAGAACACAGGAAGCTCATCATTAGTTTTGCTTACTACTGCAAGCAGAGCACACACTTTCTTTACTGCAACAAGCTCACTCTTCGATTGGTTTTATTCACTACTGCAGGCAGAGCACACACTTTCTTTACTGCAACAAGCTCATTCTTCAATTGGCTTTATGCACTAATGCAGGCAGAGCACACATTTTCTTTACTACGACAAGCTCACTATTCGATTGATTTTTACTTAATAACGCAGGCAGTGCACACACTTTTTTGCTACAACAAGCTCACTTTTCTATTGGCTTTTACTTACTAATTCAGGCAGAGCACATACTTTTTTACTACAACAAGCTCACTCTTTGAGAGATTTTGGAAGTGCATCTATTCCCTGCATAGCTTTCCTTGAACTTGTTTTCTTCAGCAGGCTCGTGGCGCGGCCTTTGACTTTTGTTGTGAACAGTACCTGGCCGGGAATGATGGACCGCCAGTAATCAAATTTTGGTGCCACCGACTTGCACGCCTTTTCCAGCGTCAATATCAGGACCTGCGAATGCAGCAGTGTGTGTGTGCATTAAGGCAGAACATGCTGCACTGCAGTTTGCTGATCTTGTACCTCAGTATGGATCTTCGCCCCTCTGTCCTCTCTTTTCCTCTCCTCCTTTTAAGTTCAAGCTACCCACCTCCCTCTTCTTTCATCCCAGTTAGTTTCAGCACTGTTTTACAGTAAGTCCGAATCCTTTTGTACCGCAACTGATTTGCTTAGCTTTAAAGCTCAAGCACACCCACAGCTCAGCTATACAGCATGAGTATGCAGCACATCTGCACAATAAAAGCGACCCAGCAAGTCCGCACTGCTCATCCATGCAGAACATCTGTAAAGCCAACAATGCAGCAAATTTGCGCTGCATATTGATACAGTGCAATATGAATACGATACAAAACATGGCTTTATTCATACTTACACAGTGCAACAACAATTATCAATACAACACAATACATAGCTTAAGCCCAAGCACGTCTTCGTCTATTCATCTATTCACATTCAAGTAAAATATTTGGACCATAAGATTGATCCAATAAGCCCAAACTACACACCCATGCACAACGCACAGCTATGCAGCACATCTATAAATTACACTGAACAGCACGTCCATACATAGAGTTGGCCAGAACCGATATATACACCGTATATGACCGTATATATTAATTTACCAGCCAAAACTACTGTAAATACACCGTATACCTATATAAGGTTCTGGCCAACCTTGTTTTAACGGCACATGGCATTTCCAAAATAAATGCTATGGCTCTACCCAGGAGGCCCACACAGCACACCTGCACAATGAAAAATGATCCAGCAAGTCTATACTGCACACCCATGCAGCACATCTACCTCATACGATATTTACATCTATATATTACAGCTGTGCATTCTGCTTATACGTAGGGTTGGCCAGATCCGTACATACGCGGTATTTATGGCAGGGAAATCGCCAATATACGACCATATACGGTGTACACGGTTCTGGCCAACCCTATCTGTACAGCATATACGTACAATGGCTCTACCCAGGAAGCCCACACAGCACACCTGCACATTAGGTAAGATCCAGCAAGTCCATACTGCACACTGCACACCCATGTAGCACACACACACACACACCGCACATCCATGCAGCACATCTATTTATGACAGCTGTACAGTACGTTTATACAGCATAAATGTACAATGGCTCTACCCAGGAAGCCCACACAGAAAGAAATGCAGCACATCTTCACAGCTCATCTATACAGCAGCTGCTTCTCCCACAACTGCCGATTGCAAGCCCTTGAGCACAAAAAGAAAGACGTACCAGCATGGCCAGGCCAGAACCACAAACACCAACATACCGTTTTCCCTACTCTTCTGCCAACGCGAACCCAGATTGACGTCACACGAGATGCTGCAAAGTTCCAGTTCCAAGGCACTCCATCTCAAGCAACAGCTTCCGTGTAGCTGGTAAGCATGACCCTGACATTCGACTTGCTCCCTCCTAGCACGAGCTTCAGACCTTAACGACTTGGAACAAGCATGTCCCAACAGGACAATTGTTTCAATTATTATTGCTTCTCGAGAGCTCCTAACATGGATATATTTTTCTATAAGCCCCTCCTTGCACGAGCCTCATATCTCAACAACTTGGACACAAGCACGTCCCAGCAGGACATTTGCATCAGCGTTATTGTTTTATTGCTTCTTGAGAGCTGAATGATTTTACCAAAATGACTCCATCTTTGTATTAGCCCCTTATTGCACGAGCCTGAGATCTCAACAGTTTCAACAGACATCAGCACTCCCCACTAGGATCTCTGTCACAATCACTGCGCCAGAGCTTAGAGTGAATAGAATTTCTTACCACCTCCTTATCAAGCTCTTCCACGCAAACTCACCCCGCGGCTCGTGGCATGAGCATGAAGGGCAAGAGAAATTCACACCGCAACAATGGGAAAGTCTAGCAGGCCAGATGCAGTATTTACTACAAACTACAACCCAACAACTGCGCACCCCTGAAGAAGCACAGCAAACAGCTACAGACCTGTTGCAAGCCAAATGCAATACTACGACCCAACAACTTGAACAATTGTTCACACTGTACGCCCTGTTTCTAGGGCAAGGGGTTGCGTACGTGCCCAATCTGTTGTTTCAAACTCGGAAAGATGATAACATTCAAATTGCTTTTTTTCCTATAACTCCAGAGATGACCAAGTGTGCCTCCTCGACGTGCTTGCTCCTACGTTTCTTTCATACGTGACTTTCTGGGTTCCTAGCTTCTAGTATGGGCTCAAACCATAGTAGCTTTCTGTTTTGCGCTCTTCTAGTATGGGATAAAACCATAGTAGCTTTCTGTGTTGCGCTCTTGGCGTCACGAGACCTGAGGAAGTTGCAAAAGTTTCCAGCTTAAATTGGTCTCAATCCGTCACGACTCAGCTCAGGACCTAACGCACATCTCACCGGTACGCTCTTCTCTACAACCAGCTCCCCATAACAGTCTCCATTGTTCTCTTCTCCTCACCGGCTCTTTTCACCTCTCACCTCTCATCATAACAGCCATAACATCTCATCATAACAGCCTCCATCGCTCTACTCTTCTCTACAACCAGCTCCCATAGCAGCCTCCTTTGCTCTTCTCTACAACCAGCTCCCATAACAGCCTCCATCGCTCTCTTCTCCTCACCGGCTCTTTTCACCTCTCACCTCTGTATAACAGCCTCCATCGCTCTACTCTTCTCTACAACCAGCTCCCATAAGCCTCTTTTGCTCTTCCCTACAACCAGCTCCCATAACAGCCTCCTTTGCTCTTCTCACCAACCAGTTCCCATAACAGCCTCTTTTGCTCTTCTCTACAACCAGGTCCCATAACAGCCTCCTTCGCAAATCTCACCAACTTCCAGCTGCATCGCACAAAAGCTTTCACCTTCTCCCAGTGTGAACCATCATTACTCTTGCCGGTATGCCATTCGCTTTCGCCAGCTTCCAGTATATAGCTAAAACATCTCAATGAAAATCCCTTTGTTTTCACCAGCTGCCAGTAAAAGCTTCCACCAAACACCTCACGAGTATGCCCTTCTCTTTCACCAGCTCCCACAATGGACCATCACATATCTTGCTGATAAGCCCTTCTCTTTCACCAGCTCCCAGTATACAGCTATCAAACATCTCACCAAAATGCCCCTCTTTTACCTTTGTAAGCTTCCACCATGAGTCATTGCACGTCTCAGTTTGCCTTTTACCAGCTCCCGGAATACATCTATCAAACATCTCACCAAAATGCCCTTCTCTATTACCCCTTGTACCAGCTCCTACTGCAAGCCACTGCACATCTCACCGGTACGCCCTTCTCTTTTACCAGCTCCTAGAATACAGCTATCGAACATCTCACCAAAATGCCCTTCTCTATTACCCCTTGTACCAGCTCCTACAATGAGCCGTTGCACATCTCACTGGTGCGCCCTTCTCTTTCACCAGCTCCCAGTATACAGCTATCAAACATCTCTTTAAAATGCCTTTCTCTTTTACCCCTTGTACCAGCTCCTACTATGAGCCATTGCACATCTCACCGGTGCGCCCTTCTCTTTCACCTGCTCCCAGTATACAGCTATCAAATATCTCACCAAAATGCCCTTCTATATTACCCCTTGTACCAGCTCCTACTGCAAGCCACTGCACATCTCACCGGTACGCCCTTCTCCTTAATCAGCTCCCAGTAAGAGCCCGACTCAAAGGTCCTGACCCTCCCAAACAGTCCTCCCTTGATGATCACCTGCAAAAGCATGTTTAAATGTAACACGTGTTTGAGCCACGAAAGATATGTTTGGCCCCAAACATGCACATCTACCCAAACAGTCCTCCCTCAATGATCACCTGCAAAAGCACGTTTGAATGTAACATGTATTAGAGCCACAAACGGGTAGCTGCCCTGAAAGTCTAGTGGCCCGTGGTCAGGCCAGACACTTCGGGGTCGCGGGTTCGAATCCGCCTGGTAGCGTGAGTACTTTGCTGTCCGACAGCTCCGTCTCCGTTTCCCTAATCCATGCTTGTGGTGGTATCACCCCTTGCGTATAATTTTTCATGTGTTTGAGCCACGAAAAGATATGTTTGGCCCCGAACATGCACATCTACCCAAACAGTCCTCCTTGATATCACCTGCCGCAGGTGACAGCAATTCATCAAAGAGGTGATTAAGTTCTAATCCCTGTCAAATCACCACGGCAATTGACAACAAAAAGGCATGTTGTTGGCCTTAAGCATGCACGCATGATTACATACAGTACTCCTGTGTGTGCGTGTGTGTGCGTGTGCGTGTGTGTGTGTGTGTGTGTGTGTGATGAGAGCATCTGCAGACTTGGCAAGTGATCTGCGATGGAATCACATGACGTGCCTGCTGTGTTAATGCTACGCTACTAGAACCTGTTGTTAGGACTTGTAGAACGTGTTGTGAGAAGCACCATATGCACTGTATACATTCATCGTACATTCATGTCAGGAGCACCATATGCACTGTATACATTCATCGTACATTCAACAGATCCTGCCAGCCACAAAGACATGTACACTGGTTAATGTTGTCAGGAGCACCATATTCACCGTACATATTTATCGTACATTCAACCAATACTGCCAGCCACAAAGACATACGTACACTGGTAATGCACTGGCGACATAGGCCTGTGGTCAATGATGCCACACATTTCCAGCACTTGGTCTTTGCTAACAACCAAGCCTACTTGTCAGCGTTTGCGTCAACCGACATCTCTTGATTCGCACCCATGGAAAGCTCCCTGCCACCAGGCTGGATGACACCCGCCTTCAGATGCACGTCATAGAGTGTAGGGTAATTGCTTTAATGCCCCGGTTTTCCACCTGAAAGTATCAACTTCTGCACTCACAGTAGGCTCCTTAGCATCAGGCCGGACGATGCTCGCTTTCAGGACGTCAGGGCTGAGTGCCAATTGAATGTCGCGCTTGCTTGTTGCGGCAGGCAGCTGTGAACGAAGGTAGGTAGGTTGAAAGTGGCCAGAATTTGAGTTTCGGTTACGTGTATTTTGATTTATGTGCTTGCTTCGTCACGCTTGCTTGTTGCAGCAGCTAAGCTGTGAGCAAGGGTGCAAGGGTAGACCGAAAGTGGCTACCTAAATGCTTGCTTAGTCACGCTTGCTTGTTGCAGCAGCTAAGCTGTGAGCAAAGTTAGACTAAAAGTGGCTACCTAAATGCTTGCTTAGTCACGCTTGCTTGTTGCAGCAGCTAGCTGTGAGCAAGGGTAGACTGAAAGTGGCCAGCAGTTGAGTTCTGATTACCTAAATGCTGTTGATTTATGTGCTTGCTTAGTCACGCTTGCTTGTTGTAGCAGGCAGCTGTGAACATAGGTAAGTTGAAAGTGGCCAGAAATTGAGTTCAGATTACATTGATACTATTGTGCCATCATGCCTATTCACGCTTCAAAATTACATAGAGGCTCTGTCATGGGCAGACTCCAAACTCCACTTGTATGGATAACTCAAACTGTGGAGGAACAACAGATATCTTGAGTCTGAAGGGATGAACATTGTAGGGTTAAAACCGCCAAAAGGCCAGCACTTCCACCTTCAATAATGACAGCCCCGTATTTCTGATAGGTGGATGCATCTGCACAGAAACTTCTGAATAAGGAAAAGCCAGCAGGGTTCTGCTTTTGTCAAAAGACGAGTGCCTGCCTTACCCTATCAAGAAACGGACCAGAACAGTCTCTTGTTCTTAACGAAAAGGCACCAGACCCATCAGCCCAACAGATATCTGCCGGTCATTGTGATTTAATCTAATTCAACCTAATTTTAACGGATATAACAAAGTTTTGCACAGGCAAAACAATGACACCATGGATCCTTGTGGTCGCACTGAAAGCTGCTCATGGCAACACTGACCATCATTAGTTTTCAGTTTCGGGAAGCCGTAAGATGCTGTGGCCCTCATATTCACAACCCACACAAAGAGTGACAACAGTATGCGTGTGCGGCCCTCATTTCCACACTCCACACAGAGAGTGAGAAAAGTATGTGTGTGCCTCTTACCTTTATTGTCTCGCCCCCCCCACCTTCACACGAACATCGACAACAGTACGTGTGCGGCCCTCATTTCCACACTCCACACAGAGAGTGAGAAAAGTATGTGTGTGCCTCTTATCTTCACGAAAATATGAACATCAGTACGTGTGCACCCCTCACCTCCACTCCACACAGAGAGTGAGAAAAGTATGTGTGTGCCTCTTATCTTCACACAAACATGAACGTCAGTGCGTGAGCCCCCCTCACTTTCACACAAACATTAACATTAGGACGTGTGTTGCCTACAGCTGCGTACAAACAAAAAACCATGACACAAACAGTGACATTGGTACGTGTGTTGCCTGCAGCTGCGTACAAACAAAAAACCATGAACACGTGTGCACCCCTCTCCTCACCTTCAAACAACATCAGTTCGTGCACATTGCCCCTCAGCCTCACACAAACAACAACATCAGTGTATGTCCCTCATCCTTGCACAAACATCGACATCAGCACATGTGTTGGCAATACCCCTCAGCTTCGTACAAACAAGAAAAATCAGTTTGTGTGTGTGCGTGTGCGTGTGTGTGGGTGAACCTGAGCTTCACACAAACAGCATCATCAGTGCGCGCAACCCCCACCTTCAAACAGATGCTATCTGTATATATAGATGTCAGTGCGCGCGCCTATTTGCAGCTGCATACAAACAAATCCCCTAACATGAGCGCGCCTCTCACCTCACCTTGAAACAGACAGTGACGTCAGTGAGCGTGTCTATTTGCAGCTGCATACAAACAAAAACACCAACATGCGCGCGCCCCTCACCTCACCTTTATACAGATGGTGACATCAGTGAGCGTCTGCTCCCACGTGAACCCTGGGCCATCCCCCCCTCCTTTGACAGGGTCCATTTTTGTGCGTGCCTGCAGCACTGGTGTCCAACTGTGTGTGTGTGTGCGTGTGTGTATGCCGGGTTGGTCAGAACCATATATATAAGGTGTATGTACGGTGTTTTTGGCAGGGAAATCACCAAATACACGGTCATATACGGTGTGTATATTATATATAATACGGTTCTGGCCAACCCTATGTGTATGTCATTGTTTGTTTGTGTGTTTGTTTGAGTTCAGATGGGGGGGCGGGGGGGGCCAATGTGTGTATGAGCTGTACTCAGTGGTTGCGAACAAACGAGTGTGTAAACAAATTAATGTCAAACACACCTGCTCACTCCCTTAGGGTTCACTGCCCGCACTCTGAAGCAGTACTCTGTGCATGGCTGTACTCAGTGGATGCGAGCTAACAGGCAAACAAATTCAAACACACCTGCTCACGCCCTTAGGGTTCACTGCCCGCACTCTGAAGCAGTACTCTGTGCGTGGCTGTACTCAGTGGATGCGAGCTAACAGGCAAACAAATTCATACACACCTGCTCACGCCCTTAGGGTTCACTGCCCGCACTCTGAAGCAGTACTCTGTGCATGGCTGTACTCAGTGGATGCGAGCTAACAGGCAAACAAATTCAAACACACCTGCTCACGCCCTTAGGGTTCACTGCCCGCACTCTGAAGCAGTACTCTGTGCGTGGCTGTACTCAGTGGATGCGAGCTAACAGGCAAACAAATTCAAACACACCTGCTCACGCCCTTAGGGTTCACTGCCCGCACTCTGAAGCAGTACTCTGTGCGTGGCTGTAGGCGGGCCACTGTACGTTGAGGAAAATTGTTTGCCCTGCATACGGGAGGGCGTGGCTGTGAGGTTCAGTGGGTGAGGAACATGTTTGCCCTACATACAAGAGGGTGTGGCTGTGAGGGTCAGTAGGTGAAGGAAATATGTTGAGGAAATTTGTTTGCCCTACACACGGGAGGGTGTGGCTGTGAGGTTTAGTGGGTGAAGAACATGTTTGCCCTACATACAAGAGGGTGTGGCTGTGAGGGTCAGAGGGTGAAGAACATGTTTGCCCTACATACAAGAGGGTGTGGCTGTGAGGGTCAGAGGGTGAAAAACATGAAAATCCCACAGCAAACTTTTGCATTCATATTTACGGGAGGTTTGGCAAGCCACCATATGTTGAGGGAAAGCGTTGCCCTGCATCTGGTCACAGGCAGTAATCATAGTCACTGGCCATAGTCGCTGGTAAGAGTCAGGAATTCTAGTCACTGGTCACAGGCAGTAATCATAGTCACTGGCCATAGTCGCTGGTAAGAGTCAGGAATTATGGTCACTGGCCATAGTCCTGGTAAGAGTCAGGAATCATAGTCACTGGCCATAGTCGCTGGTAAGAGTCAGGAATTACAGTCACTGGTCACAGGCAGTAATCATAGTCACTGGCCATAGTCGCTGTATAGAGTCAGGAATTCTAGTCACTGGTCACAGGCAGTAATCATAGTCACTGGCCATAGTCGCTGGTAAGAGTCAGGCATTATAGTCACTGGCCATAGTCAGTAATCATAGTCACTGGCCATAGTCGCTGTATAGAGTCAGGAATTCTAGTCACTGGTCACAGGCAGTAATCATAGTCACTGGCCATAGTCGCTGTTTAGAGTCAGGAATTACAGTCACTGGTCACAGGCAGTAATCATAGTCACTGGCCATAGTCGCTGGTAAGAGTCAGGAATTATAGTCACTGGCCATAGTCAGTAATCATAGTCACTGGCCATAGTTGCTGACTAACGTCAGTAATTATAGTCACTGGGCATAACCATTGATTTTAGTCAATAAGTATAGTCACTGTGCATAGGCACAGGCCATAGTCACTGGTCATATCTGTTCATAGCCACTGACCACCCTCTATTTAGGGTTGTAATGAGGAGCTACACCAGATGAGGAGCTACACATGAGGAGCTACATAATGAGGAGCTACATAATGAGGAGCTACATAATGAGGAGCTACACCATATGAGGAGCTACACACTTATCCAGATGAGGACCTACACACTCACCCAAATGAGGAGCTACACACTTATCCAGATGAGGAGCTACACACTCACCCAGATGAGGAGCTACATACTCACCCAGATGAGGAGCTACACACTCACCCAGATGAAAAGCTACATACTCACCCAGATGAGAAGCTACATACTCACCCAGATGAGGAGCTACATACTCACCCAGATGAGGAGCTACACACTCACCCAGATG
>Ga0307963_1000343_pt1 | contig 29672 bp, 26 predicted proteins | sample OrgLakmetagen594_FD_201829 | JGI IMG/M metagenome (GOLD analysis project Ga0307963, IMG submission 201829) | Saline water microbial communities from Organic Lake, Antarctica - #594 | ecosystem: Environmental > Aquatic > Non-marine Saline and Alkaline > Saline | place: Antarctica: Organic Lake... | reverse complement strand
CTCCCACGAAGCTGCAGACCAGCACCAGCACCTCAGCCCTACCTCCAACGATCCAGCTGCCCATGGCTCCTCCTCAGAAGCCACGGCTCACCAAAGCCTTGCCTTTCAGCAAAACCTTAATGGCCAGCAGCCTGTCACTGCAGGGCCATATGTCCCCACCCACACACTCACACCGCACCATACCAACCACTCACAGCAGCAGCAGCAGCAGCAGCAGCAGCCTCCAAGCAGTCTTCCCCAGTCTCAGCCCCACGTGCCCATCTTAATACTCGATGAACTTGGTGCGTCTGACTTTGTTTTCTAGGCAATGCATGTGAAGGGTGTCCACAAGTGCACTGGGTACGAACTGGGTGCCCTATACCCTTTACACACCTGCATGCACGCATCCACATGCACACTGACACGCGCAAGCTTATCACAAACATGTATCTTAGCAAGGAATGTAGCAAGCACATGTTTCAATTCGGCATGCTGCCAAAACAGGAAGCACACAATTGTTACTCTCACACACACACACACACATACACACACACACACACTTGAGAGCATTCACACAAATTTACACTTGCAGATTCGGGAGTGGGTAGCAGGCTGGGCAGTAGCGTGGGTGCTATGCTGAGGAGGATGGCTGCAGGGAGCAGCCAGGTCGTGTGTGTCACCCACTTGCCGCAGGTAAGGTTACATCACAACATGCACTATAACTCGCTTATAAACACACAATTGCATGAACTTGTGCGGACATCCTTACTTGCAAGCAAATAGAATAAAGTGTGTACTTGCGCTGCTGTATAAAACTTGTGTTTGTGCACACTCTGACATATGTGCATGTACGCACACACTTAAAACTTATATACCCTTTGTCTACAGTGTGTGATATTAATGCTACCAGCCTGTAGCAAACTGCAATTAACGCGTACAGCACTTCCCCTGCACTTTTGTACCCGTCTCGGCAACCTTTCTGTGTACCATGCCCTAATTTTTAAGTTGCCGCAATTTGTGGCTTCGGCCCCTTTCTTTTTAGGGTAAGTACAACCTCAATATGGTGATCACCCCCTGTAATGCTTATTGGTTGCATTTGTTTTGTACCTTTTTTGGGCTCAGGACAAGGCACATAGATAGTAAGGGTTTAGACGTTTGTTGTGTTGCCTTTCCCTGCAGGTAGCGTGCTATGCAGACCACCACGTGAAAGTGCTGAAGCACTTGCAACCCTCCAGTGACACATCCTCGATCATAGGGCAGGACAATGGCAGCAGCAGCAGCAGCAGCAGCAGCAGCAGCAGCAGCCGGAGGGGCAGGATAACAACGCGCTTTGTCGTGCTTGCCAGTTATGAGCAGCGCGTCAAAGAAATAGCAGAAATGATGGGTGAGTTGCGTGAGGTAATTAGTTATTGCCGAAGAATCAAATACCTGCACCAGCACTTATGGGAGGGTATGAACAGAGTTGTTTATAGCGTGCAAACTTTTCACAGCATTATTAAGGGTCCAGTAGGGATATGATGACAATACCAAACACTCGACCGAGGTTTTGCTTAATACCCTGTTCTTAAGTTCAAGTAGACTGACTTCCCCTGTCCCAATCTTATGAAAGTGCCCTCGAGGGACAAGGTCTTGAAATAGCAAGTCCAATGTCAATTTGTCATCATGCAGTATTTCCAAATAGATCTCTACTTACCACAACTTCCCCTCAATTCTTGCTGTACTCCTGATAGCACACCTTGCACCTTTCTCTAATATCCTAGAGAATCTCTCTAGTACCATCATCCTCGCTAAAACAAAGGCATGCTGTAAGAGTGGTTTCCAGGATGGAGGTTTGTAATCTTAACAAAACATTAAGAGAGACGTGATTGTCCTTGTTCTGTCCTCAACGTTGCAGGCATGCAGGAGAGCGTGGCAAAGGATCTGTACGAGCTTGCATGGGGGCGGCAAGCAGATTGATGTGCCTGCTCACGTACCTTAGGACAGCCAACATGTAATAGAATGAATTTTTGCAGGTTTCGGTAAACTTGTGAACTTCAAACTTATGAATAAATTTGTCAAAATTTCCCCTCGTTTTGGAGAGTTGTGAAATAGTAATACTCGTGTCATGAGATTCAGGCCAGTTTCTTCTGCCTGATGGGGCCACGGTCAACTAGATCATTTACTAAACTATTATTCATCTTTTAGCAGCATATTCTATAAGGTTAAAAAAGGCATGATACAAACGAACCACACTTTTTCCAGTTAGCTTTTGCAATTGGGCAATTTCCATACATGCCACAAAGACTCGGGAACAAACAGACATCAGATATATTCAGTTCAAGCTTTCTTGTTTGGAACTAGGAGAAGTTGCGTATGATAAAAGGGTGCACTCATGAAAAAAAGCTAAGCCAATATGCCACCAGATCCAAAACGAAAATTGTACATATAAAACGAGATATCGAACACAACTCCCAAGGATATCTGAGCAATACATCTGATGGTGTGCAGGCTCCCAATATATACCTGGGAGGTATTGCCTCCAGCCAACAGGACATTTTCGATTGCACCCTCTACTACCAACCCTGGCCTGCTTTCCAGCAGCTGCGTGCGTGCTTCTTGCGAGTCAACGATTTGCACTCAGAACTACATTGCTTGTGTAGGCAATGGCCTTGCTAACTGCTCACAAGTGCAAAAACTGACAGTGAATTATCCACAAAGGGTATATGTACGGCTCTGCTGTCAAACGTGCCTTGGAAAATTCTTTTAGTAGCTGCGCAGAAAGCTTCAAGCTTGACGCATTCCCTTCCCAGGTAAGGTAAGGTTTTGTGCAATTCGTTGTAATGATCAACTCAAATGACGTTGATGCACATCCTTCCTTAGGCAACGCAAGCTCCAGGCATTCCATCTCTGCAAGCTCAAAAAATTATGCAGCAGAATGCAGAAAAGTAACAAAACTGCAGAGCTCAGACATAATACATACAAATGACTATGCATGTCAATTTCCCCCTAAATCATGCCAGCTAGCTAGCTGCTCAATCACAACAAGCACAGTTCATCTTTCATCATCTGGACCTGCACATATATCAGCATACAAAACATTCCAAGACTTGCCCAGCAGGCTCTCCCTTTCTCCATCATAACATAATTTCTTTCATCTGCTTTCATACTTTCCAGTGCTTTCAGTCCATCCGCCAAGAGCTAATCACTCAACCACCCCTGCTCACGCACATCGTTTCAAAAGTGCACGGTCAGCTTACATTACTCAGAGAGCAAGCAGAAGCAGCACACAGCCAGCAGCAATAAACACCTCAAGACCCTCAACTATGATTTGCCTTTCTTTGTCTATCAATACTTTCTGCCTCTTCTTTTTCATCCCATAGTGTTGGAGTGACACACAGCGCTGTTCTACGTTCCTCAGCGTTGAGGAGGCACATAGTATTGATGTGCTCCTACAATCCTCAGTGCCGACGATGCAGCAATGCTGATAGACATCACGGTCTACAGCCCACAGCGTTGAAGAGGCGCACAGAACGTACGCACACCTTACGTCCCACAGCGTTGAAGACGCACAATGCTGAGGCACTCCTCATCTGCTTGCCGAGACATGAGCACACAGCCTGTAGGTGATAGAAAGGGTTTGTCACGAGCAAAGCCTGTTTAGTGGAGATACTCGGTAACAACTACTGCGTTATAACTTTTGTTTGGTGAGGAAAAGCGTGGCTGTGTCACACACAAGCCCTACAAAAAGACCAAAGCATGGTTTTGTTAAACTTAGTCAGCCCTTTGTGGCATTGAATCATAGAAGAGCCCCGAGACAGAAAACCGTGTAAAGCACACCTGTCAAATTACATGCAGAAGACACAAAGGCATTTTAGGTATCAACTGGCGGTGGTGCTACATATGGCAAAAACCACGCTGCCCAACGTAAAGACAAGATGTAGTTGCTGGATGTGAGATCATTGCTGCCACTTCCTTCCTTTCCGCACGTACCAGCAAACACTATTCAAATTCGTTTAAAATAATTTTTCAAGGCAAGCAGGTCGGCAAAGTACAAGGAGCGCGGTTGAACTCTGATGTTTTGGGCAAGTGTGGGTGCTCAAAGCTTGGTTTGAAACGCCAGCAGTGCTCAACGCTCAAAGCACCTTTGTTGTTAGTTGATAGGCTGAGTCCTGTACTTATGACAGTGATTCGACCCAACAGCACCTAGACACAAGCCAGAGGAAGAATGGTGAGTCAAGTGACGCACTGGCTTAAGGTATTATACATGCTCTGGCCATTCTAAATAGCAGCACAATAATTTGCTCACCTTTAAACCCATGTGCAGACATCTCTTGGACGATGCCTGTGTGTAAGTAAAGAAGAAGGCATGTCATGTCGGCTCCTACTCTTGGACTTGCCATATTTAGCAATGCTATACATGCTATGGATGAAGCACTGGCACTCTCAATTGGGCACTCAAACCTTCTCAGATCCAGAGAAAACATATGGGTATGCACAGCAAATTCAAGGCTTCAGTGTGCAAAAGGCTTCACAGGGTAAATGCGCACCTTCATGAATTGCAAGACCATTTGTTTAAGTAGCGCTAACAGTAGGAATCGACAGACAAGGCCCCGTGAGAATGAGCATGAACATGAACAACGCCATGGCATTTCAAGAGTAAGCCTCTTCAGAGGTGCGGTGCTATGTGGGCATGCTGGCAAGCCTGACTGTGCACCAAGGACTTGATGCACAAGTCTTTGTAGTTATGCATTCAATGAACAGTGTGCACGAATGTAATTGTTCATTATATGCACAAAGCTGATTGGTCCATGTGCACTCAGGATGGCAACAAACATGAGCACACTTATCTACAGGTGTATACATGCACGTTACCATAAGCACCTAAATAGTACTACGGGGGCAGCGAAGGAGCTTTCCTACAGCTGGTAGAATCTATCTGAACACTAATTCAGAACTTGAAGGATTGCCCGGAATTGTGTATATTCACTGTGTATGAATGACTGTATGCTTGCAGATTACCTTGCAAAACAGACCATGCAGACACCAAAATCAAATGGCTGTAGCCAGGCACAAAGCATGGTAAACCTCTATTATATTTAATTTGAACCCAGGGCAGACAACTGATACAGGTCAGCCAGTCCTGTGAGAGTTCTTGCCCCAAAGCAGAAAATACGTTTAAGTATGTAGGAACCTTAATTAGATATATCAAAGCACCCCTGCACATTCAGTTTGTGGCGGGAGGTGCCCAGGTGGGCAGGGTGAAAATCCTGCCAGAAAGTAGATTTCCAAAAGCTCCCTGGTGCCATCAACTTACCAGGGGTGTTTGCAATAAATTGGGGACATTTTGGTGTAGGTCCGGAGGTCTGGAGTGAAAGTCCGCTTTTGGACCCCCCTTTTGCAGGAAAACTATGAAGTGCAAAACCTTTTACCACAATTGACAGAATCCAAGCGCTTTTTTTGCAGTGCCAAATTTATTGTTGAAAAAATAAACTTTGACTGGCGCTGGAACTGTATACTGCAAAGATTGAGAGCAGATGGCATTTGAAGTTATCAGCTGTCGCTGCGCACCACTGCCCACGCCCAGCATTTCAGAACATGATACTTGACAGGGCATGCCTTGGGAACATACCGAAGGGCCCTTACACTCAGGTGGTGGCCAGAAAGCGTGATTCCATCAAAAATGCACCATTTTAGCCCAGCAAACAGGCCCACGTTCTGAGTCCTTCAGGGGCAAATTTCCAAAACCCTTTTTTTGGTTAATGTGTATGGTTTGACCCCAGACCTATCTGGGAACAAAACAAATGGATTGTGGATTGGAACCCGCATTTCTATATCTATGCCACCTTCCTGGCAGGGGATGGCACAAATTCAGCCTCCCATTCACCCTTGACCCCATATTCATAAAAAACATTAGTTGTTATGCATAATTGTTACAAATATGTATAGAACCCATTGTGTGACCTCAGATGTGCATTTCAGGAGAGGAGCATAATTTCCCCCTTTGTATATTCCTTGGCTGGGCTGGGCTGCCTGATCGTCACTTTTGATTTCACGATCCTTGTTTCTACAATGTGTGAACGCACATACCCATATACAGCTCTGGTGGATCTGGTGGATAACAAGGAGACCCTTACAGTGGCAACGGCCTAGAGCCACTAAGTACGCAAGTAGGGACCTCATTCCCTCTGCTTGACCAATACTGCAGACACAGACCTACCTCACATTTTTTGACCCGCATGAGAAGAACAAATGGGAATGTGTATTTACAATTGTGTACATGGGATTCACAAGTGTGTACTTTGACAACTGTTTCCACAATAGACAAATATTCCCCAGCACAATCCATCCTCACTTATCGTACCTGAAGGATCATTCTCAGATACTGTGACCATGTACAGCACTCCAAAAGGTGACAGCAAGCCCCGCAACTGTGTGTGTTTGTGTATGTGTATGTTTGTGTGCATGCATGTGCGTGTGTGAGTGTGTGTGCGTGTCTGTGTGTGTGTGTGATTGAGAGCACAGCAGGGACGAGAGAGGGGAACGGTAAATTTGGAATTAGTCGAGTCTAACTCTTACGGCATACAGATCTCAGAGACGGGAGCGGCTTGCAAACCAAAAGTTCATTCGTATCTGCCTGTACTTTTTCTTGCTGATGAACAAGTAAGGGTAAACGTAACAAGCAACACTGGAATAGGTGAAGCGTCAAAAAAAGAACATGCTCTTGTATTTTCCAATTTGGGCAGAAATAATCCCTAGGGATCCTTAGGGATCGCCTAGGGATCGGCGTAGGGATCCCTTATTTTCTCATTTATGCCTGTAATTGGAAACTTGTTTAGAAATAAAGGCCATTATGCAAAAGTGCCCGCACTCCCCTTGTAAGCTTGGCAGCACCATTTGGCACAGAATTGCATGATGCAACACGCATACACATGTGTATGTAATGCCAGAGGCGTGCATGCGGCAGTAGAGGCAGTGCAAGGAAACAGGTGTCTACATGATTTGGTAATCTGAGGAAAAGGAGGGGTTCTGTTACAGACAGGGCACAACAAAACAATTAAGAACAGTCTAAGTACACATGTGAGCAGCTAGCCTAGAAGGATGCACCTAGCCTAGACTATGAGCTTCTCACAGACTCCTTACAGCTCCTAAGGAAGCGCACGGTCTGTGATGCATCTCTTCAAGATTAGCAGATCATATATTGCACACACGTTAGCATGCTCGCATTACCTAGGGCAGCACACAGCCTATGACACGTTTTAACCACACACGCGCACAATATCCATTGCACACACGTAAGCATGCTCGCAGTACCTGAGGCAGCACACGGTCTATGACACGTCTCCCTTTAAAGCCCCCTGCCCATGCAGTGGCAACGCCAGGCTGATGTATCTCATCATCAGGCGTGGGCACGTACGGGGGATTAAAGACCTGCGCAAGTTTGCACCCTTCTTTCTGTATGGCAGTCTCCTCCTGCTTATTCTCTTTCATCGCCCATCGACACGTTTTATGTAGGTATGTTGCCGGAGATTCGAGTCCTTTCCCTGTTTTAAGGTGTGTTGATCACGACCTTTCAAAGAAGCAGGGTTTGTTATCCAATGGATGTCTGCTTTTGCGAGACTGCAGATCGAGCTGGTGTTGTGAAGAATGCAGGTTTCTCAGAGTATGATAGGTGTACATCAAGGATTCAAAAATATCCAGCAATTACGAACACACACACACGCACACACAACCACACACACGCGCGCACACACACACACACACGCACATGCGATAAATGAATTGCATGCAAGTGCTTAAATATCTTCCAGACATTAATTGCGAACATGCCAGGGGAGTTTAGTCCTCAAAGGATGCCAGCTGCATTGCAGAGTCACTCACCAGCAAGTCAACGTGTCCCACCAGATTGCCATGCAAGCTGCGTGTCAAGTCTGTCTGCACGACATCCACCCTACCTTGCACCTGCGTTGTGGAACACGGATCAGGTGGCCCCTCATCACCCGCATTTATAGTGAAGTGCGAAACAATCAGGCCAACTGGCAGGCAGAAGTAAGAGGCAAAGCAAGCACAAAATGCGCGTACTTTTAGCTTCAAGGCTTTGCTTGGATGAGAAAGCCAATGTGATGCATGAGTTGCAAGTCAAGGGTCTTGTGTGACCGATACCCTCAGTAACCTTTAGCAATTTGTAGAGACTACCTTGTGATTCTGCAAGGTCTGGTGCGTGGCTTCAACGGCTGGACGACTGTGGTCCACTGCCAAAATCTGAGCAGGAATACCCAGGTGTTGGAGCATCAAGGCAAGGGAGCAGCTCACATACCCACTGCCGCAGCCTAGCTCAAGCACTCTGCGTGCAGCAATGTTGATGTATGCAATCTACTGGGCTTTTGTGCAAAGCGCGCTTGCACCGCATGCCATTCAGCACGTGCGTGTGAGCGTTTGACTGTGCATGAAGGCTTTTTGCAGGCGAGGGCTTACAGCGGAGCCTCTTGCTTGAAGTCTGCCCATGTTACGACATCCTGCTGCAGGGCATCTACCAGCAAAAAGGTGTCCTGCGTGCAAATGGATTACTGGTGCATTGCTGTGACTGCTGCACGACTCGGTTGGCTGCCCATTGCAAACAATGAGGTTAATTACACACACACATCGGAGGGCTCGTAGACCTCTGTGTTCCAATCAGTTAGTCTAATTTCCGCGATGGGGAGAGTAAGATCTAAAACCATATTATAATATATAGACTTATCTTACCTGGAACAAATAGGCTGGTCCTTCTTTCGCTTTGCTTTTACTTATTCCAAAATCATTATGCCCGCAGTTACAACTATGCTACCTACCGACCATTCAGCTTCTACTATTATACTCCTCCCCGAACACAACCGCTCCATTCTCTTAAATTCAAGAATCTGGGAAATGAACGACCATCAAACCCAGACCTGAATATAATACTCGCTCCGGAAATTTCTATAAACGAGCTTGCAAGCAAATCCTGATGGATTCCTGGTGGAAGCGTTCGACCCAGCCAGTTGCGGCCTCTTTGACCAGGATCACTTGCAGCAATCAAGTAGCGGCATTGATTGAACAAAAAGTAGCACATCTGCACCACCCTGCTGCCTTAGCGCAACAGCACAAAGACCTTCGCAACATTCTCCAAGGAGCCTCCGTTACTCTCCAAATCATCCTTTTGGGTGTGGGCGGCACCATCTACAACACTAACACTCTGAAGCCTTTCAAGGAACTGGGTCTCGATTCTCAAAGAGTTAAGAAGCTTGCCTCCAAGCTCCATGTGCACTCTGTGAATTTTGCTGCTTAACTTGTCCATGCCAGACGTGCCCTTCCAGTACTGTAATCAACTCTCATCAGGAGCCGGTTTCAGGCCAAGCCTGCAACCCTCCTGATCCCCGACAATTTTTCCTTTTCTTTTCGCGGTGGAGGAGCATTACGGTAATCGGTACCAAAGTGGCTCCTTTTCCTTAATTAATGTGGGGAGTGGTTTTCACTGCCTGCGTAGTTTTTCTTTTCTTTTTCTTGCCTTTAGTTAGCTGTAGTACACTGGCACTTGGAAACAAAATGCTTTGAGTTCTTGTTCATTTCACGAGTTCCGCTGCAGATACGTAATCCCCGTGCGCTTCAAAGTAATCTATCAATCCCTTCAAGAAAGGGTCCGAGCTAACAGTCTCCGAGTCGCAGATCAGCGCACAGTGGCGTCGTGCACGCGTGATCTGCATTTCATTCAGACATAATATTGTGCCATTTGAATAGGAGGGTTATTTCAAACATGCGATTAAAAATCTGAGCGTTATCTACATGACGGTCGGTGTAGCAGTGGGCTACAATCCAACGGCTCAATTAAAAGCATACTCACCGCAACATTCATGCGCCGTTGGTCAGCGAGAAAGCCCACTTGATTGTTGTCGTTGCTGCGCACCATTGATATGATGATCGCCTCCTTTTCACGGCCCTGCACAGACAAGCACAAAGCCACATCCTCGCCTCTTCACGTGCCTTTGAACATTGCACATCGCATCTGCACTGTTCTTTATCTGGCAGCTGCGACAACTTCGGCTAGCGCGAAAGTACTTTGCGTTGTGCATTGTTTGTTAAATCCAGCTGGTTGTTGTCCACTTACTTGGAAGCCATCCACACTGGATATTTCAACACCCTGGAGTGTGTCAGTGCGGAGCTCACGCAACATGGCAACCTGCATGTTCAAAGGGCGTAAATGACAACCATTTGCAATCTGTGACCAAAATATCAATGCACACATGCACGCACGGAGAGGGCTCGCAGCAAATGCAATCGTGAGCTGGTTCGCATTTGGCACAACAGGGGAGAGGTTCAGAGCGCGGATAGCATACAGATGGGTCTTTCGTTGATGCACAAATGGCACGTTTAGAAATCGAAATCCGAGAAGCAGCAGCAGCTAAAGTCTCGGGCATCTCCACACGCTAGGTGTGCCTGAGCCATACGCAATGCGGTATTTACCCGTTCATGTTGACAGGCGCGGGCACGAGTGCTTCCTAAAACCAGGGGTTACAACCATGGCTGTGAACCAAACCAGTCTTTTAAAGTATTGCGTAGTCAACAGAAGCAACCGTTCACATTCCAACCAAATTAAACCTTTACACTAACTCCATCAAGCAAAAGAGCAAGCTCAATTTGAGCTGTTCCAGTCACGAAGTGGAGCATCTGACTTTTGGTTGTCTATTGAGTATAATGCCGATCCCTAGTATAATGCCGATCCCTAGTATAATAGATTGAGGTAATCAGCTGAATGTTAGGCGCTATTGAACAGTGGCAATAAAACACGCACATCTTTAGCTTAAAGTATACGCGCCTGGGCGTTGTAGGGTGTGATGACTCCAATATCTTGGGGCCGGACGCCACCCTGCACAAGCTGATCCACGTGCACCATGACAGCCTTTGCCTCTCCCTGATTCGCCCTGCTGTCGCCTTCCTCTTCTTGCTGCTCCTCGAACCCACACCTGGTCGAGCACCATCATAAAGTATAATTCAAGTGTATGGGCTACAACTTGTAGACCAAATGTGCTATTGCCTCCCTTGCTTTGCCTTGGTCACGTTCGTCCGTTTGCTGCTCCTTGAACCCACACCGTGGCAAGTATAGCTTGTAGCATAGATTACCAATTGATATGCTGCTGTATGTTTCAATAATATAGGTATTGCTTATTGCTTTCTTGGCTTCAAAACTGGAAAAGCAAAACGGGGGGCACAGCGTTTGCAGTTCGGGTTAACCCAAACCGTATATGCACACCGTATCTGACCGTATATACGAGATTCTCCCTGCTAATGACACCATATATATTGAAATTACACCGTAAATACCGAAGACGCACCGTAAGTACGTGCATATGTATGGTTTTGGCCAACTCCAATTACGGTGTGTGCACCCACGTGTGCAAACATCAAAGCATGGTCCTTGTCATGCAAAAATATTATATGCATGTACCAGGGGCGTGTACGGCATTGCACACACAGCATGATACTCTTAATGCTTAATGCTGATGCAAACTAAAGCTGCAGACGCACATCCTGCCCATTTATGGGGCGTTTGGGTGTGACACGCAATCAAAGCTTCCTGCGTGGCACGGGTTTAGCCTTTCATTGAGGACAGGGGGGAGAAGGAGCTTCAATCTCCCTTTCCACAAAACGCTTCATCCAAGCAGAGTCAACAAGCACCACAAGGGGTGAATAAGCAGAGCCAGCAAGCACCACAAGGAGTCAACAAGCAGAGCCAGCAAGCACCACAAGGAGTCAACAAGCAGAATCAGCAAGCAAGCACCACAAGCACACAGGGACACAAGGAACTCATGTCTATCCCATCCTTTTACCCTGCAGTATCAATGAATAACAGGACAGGCTGCATCGTTTTCTCTGACAGAGCAGCAGCTGCAGCAGGGCCCTGTCCCTTTCCCTTTGCAGCTGCAGCACCACTGGCTTTGACGGCACCCGCTTTGCCAGCTGCCCCTCCCTTCCTGGTGGAGCCAGAGGCTATTGGGGTGTCAGAGGACGCAGTGGGCAGGTCTGCCAGTGTGTGATCTGCCACTGACGGATGCGCCAATAGTTTGCTCTGTGTGCAAATGCGTGTGTGTGTGCGCGTGCGTGCGTGCGTGCACAGGCATGCGTGTATAGTGTGTATGTGTCTGCGTGTGTGTGCTGGGGTGGGGTAGTGTGTGTATGTGTGTGTGCGTGTGTCTGTGTGTGTGTGTGCTGGGGTGGGGTAGTGTGTGTGTATGTTGTGTGTAGGGTGAGGATAGGGGGGTTGCTGTAACTTGTTTGCGTTTGATGTCAGACAGAAAGGGGGAGGCATCTGTGTGCAGAAGGACCCCCTACACGCACCTCATACAAAGCATCTGAAGACCACTGCATGATGTCGGTGTTCATACGGTACTGCACGGTAAGCATGTGGCTGCAGCTGCTGCCGTACATACCCTGGTAACGGCATGTTTGTAGAGGGTTGACGCAATGTAATCACACACCATAGACGCAGGTTTCTCATCAAAACAGCTGGTATTTGGAAGTTCTGCACGGTCAGCAAGGGGCTGCAGCTGCTGCAACACATGCCCAAGTGTTCCAGGATTTGCCAGGGGGGATATATTTAAACCGGTGAGTGTTGACTCTTTATTGAAACGCACAACACAGAGACAGGTGCATCATTAAATCAAGGGAAGGTGTTTGGGCAGCGTTGACTCTATGTTGACACACGCAATTCAGAGATACTTCCATTAACATAAGCGGAAGAGCTTTGGTGGTTTGAATGCCTTGTTTACCTCAACACATGTTTACCTCAACACAAACACACTCCATCAAAGTAAGGGTTGTACAGTGTTTGTGCTGGGTTGATACACGCAACACAAACGCAGAGCTTCATTTTCAACAGTCTTTATACATTAGGAATTGCACATCCAACTTGCGGCTGCTACATGCCCTGTCGGTAGGCCATCAATGTCATGATCAAAAAAGAAGAGAGAAGGAATTGAGGCTGCTTCTGTAGCAGCCCATTCTTGCATCAGAGTTAAAATCAGAGGGTGTCAGTTTCTTTTTGGGCTTGCCTCCTTTATAGTGTGCCCACACAATCATCCATTGATCCCACACCCTTCACTCAGGCATACCATACGCTTCTCTCAGGCATACCATACGCTTCATCTAGGCATACTCCCACACTACAACTCAGTGCTTCCTGCACGTTGTTGAACTAGAGACACATGTGAGCTGTTAGAATTGAGGCTTGCAGGCAAGAACACTCACACCTGTAGCCTCTTGAACAATGTGTTTCCCAAGCCCTTGCGTGCAGCTTCATCACTGACGACGGTAGGAGGGAGCTGCAAGTGATCTCCTGCAAAGCATACATTGTGACAAATGTGGTAGGAGTGATAGCCTGCAAAGCATTGTAGACGGAGACAGGACTTTGCAAGGGGTTCAGAGTTGAGAGCCGGTTGTCTGCACAGTCCTTTCTGTAGCATACAGCACATGCATACCCCGTGAATCTGGATAATAAGCCTAAGCTTGTTTGGATTACATGAGATGCATATGTAGGGTTGGCGAGAACCACATATATACGGTGCACACACGGTATTTTTGGCAGGGAAATCAACAAATATATACGGTTCTGGTGTATATATAGGTGTGATTATATACACGGATCTGGCCAACCCTGTGCATGTGTCAACAGCACTGGTCAACACAGCACGCGCAACACGGCATGCAGTTCTTGAAGGTCCTGCGATCCTCATGAACAGATTTAATATTTTCTATTTTAAGCAGCTACAAATTCATAGCTGGGCCTCTGATAGGAAGCAATTGGAAGCGTGATGGGCTTATCTCGCAAGTCTCTGCCCTCGGTTTTTATAGTCAAAGGGCCTGATTGCCCTTCACTGTACTGCACAGCGCATGCACTTTCAACACTCCTTGTGAGTGAGCCAGAACTTATAATATATTACATGCAGATCCTGTGGTCCTTGTGGGCAACACCAGGGATGCAAATCAAAGCTAGTGCTATGGTTGCAAGGGTAAGAAGGAACGCCTTCCACTGAAGGGGCACAAAAGCTCGTCCTCAAATTGCAATCTTCTTCCTGGTAGTGCAAAGCAAGAAATCAGTTTGGCTCATGTGCAAGCGCTTCATGATCAGCACCGATGGCAACAACACGTTCAAAATCCGTTTAAACAACACCCGCCCCGCACCTGCTAGGACAGCACGAGAGGCCTTAAGCAGTCCGGCCCATGTGGCAGCTTCCAATGCCTGAGCCGCCTCATCCACAACCACCACATCAAATACTTGCGACTGATGGTGTGCGCATGCAAAAACAGGGAGCGTGTTAGTGACTGTGCACACACGTGTATGCTTCTAAATTGCAACTTCACAGCTTGACCAACATGTGCGTCAAACGTGGGATGGGACCGTACTGTGCAAGGAATGTTTTGAACTTATTGGCAAATTATATGTTACTTACGCAGCTTGAATCAGTGCCCAGAGGGTCCAACACTGACACGTATGAGCGCACAAGAGGTGGAGTGTGTTCAGCTATTATTGTGTGCACTTGTTATTTGTAGATATCTGGCAGCTAGAAACACTTGTTAATCACTCGAGGCAGCAGGTACACACAAATACAGCAAACAGCATGCTCCAAAACACACAAGCTGGTTTTATGCTATGGTATCAAGGTGCGTGAGTAAGGGGTTTATATGCGCATAGTATCAAGGTGCGTGAGTAAGGGGTTTATATGCGTGTGGAAAGTGTATGCCCAATTGTAAAAGTTGTGCCCTTGACTCACTCCAGTAACTGACTCGTCCGCACACCCAACACACTCGTTATCGCACCTTTCACCCAAACTCACAGCTGGACGCAAAACACACCCACCTCCAACCCTTGCCATACAGCTTTTTCCGATTAATCCAATTACAGAGTTTTAAAGCAAACAACCTCAAAAAGGTGCCTCCAGATTGTGGTGCAGCTGGTAAGTCATGTAGAAACCCCCCCACACATGTATCGACGCACCTCCAAATTGTGGTGCAGCAAGCCCGTTAGAGTAGATGCTATGACCTGTGAGCAAGAGAACCCCGCAAGACTGAACGCTTTGCATACACCCATACGCGTTTGTATGTACGCCCATTTGTGTGTAAGCCATTTCTTCCGTCTCCTCCTTAATGGAGTGCACGTGGAACTGAGACTTGTAATCCGGACAACGAACCCCATGTCAAGACGTCTTTCACGTCTTACGTAAGGTTGACCAGAACCATATACCCTATAAGAATCATCATATATGCGGTCATACACGGTTTATATGTACGATTCTGGCCGACCCTAAATTTTCATCCTGAAGCAAAACTACATTTAACCAAATTAAATAATTTGTTGCAAATTGCGACACGCAGAAGGATAGGACTTGTTTTTCCTTTCCATTGACTGAGCTGTGTTTAAAAAAGCAAAAAATGAATGATGCATGCACATACCTAGTAAATCAAGAGCATCGAAAAGAAATAAAGTACAATTGACCAATCCACACAGCCTCCATCAGCCATGCCGGAAAATGCATACTTAAATCTCTAACAAATGGGGCTGAATGCTCCAATCTTTTGCACCTTTTCAGGAACAAGGTAAAGTGACTTAAGTCGCAATTTTTAATGCAGGATAAGTTGCAAAGGGGCACCAGTCAGAGCTCAAGGTAAAGTACAATGAGGCAAGGTTTATTAGTTGCCGTGTATCAAAAGTTGTGTTCACCTGAGCGCCCTTCACGACCTCCACCACGGCAGCCTCTTGACGCCCACGCTCTTCTTTTGCTAAACGCCTTAGATCACCCCGTATCTGGCGCCGCTCAGCACGCTCCCTGTGTGAGTACATAGTCCAACCACACTCTGTAGAATCTCAAAATGTGGCACTTCCCACAGGCAATCTCAAAAGTAGGGCCTCGATACACCTTGTGCTTAGCGCTTCAGTACGCAACGTGCAAAACAGCAGTGATCGCTGGCCAAACCACACTTTTGATTGGAAAAGGAAGTTGAGCTCCTTAGCGTTAAAACTCTGCCGTTATCATGCATTTTCTCAAGGTATTAGGTTCAAAAGAGACGGCTGCTAATACAGTCAGGCCGATATACATACATTTTGAACGCCAAAAGCGCACTGCAAGCACGGCAATGCCTTTGTCTGGATGTGTGCTATGCATAATGCATGCAGCCCACACTGTCAAATTTCCACCTCGTGTCGCAAGGCCTATTGAATTGCATGTATGCGCCATATAGGCCTGCATAATTGGAGACTTGTCTGCTGGTTTTGGCCAGCCCTACAAATGTGTCACACATTGGGGTACCAGCAACCACCTTGAACCAGATTTGAGAAGCCATTACACTCTAGACCAAATTTGAGAACCCATCACACCTTGGGTCAGCCATTCCCTTGAGAAATTTTGCCCCACTGCAGATAAGTGCACTTAAATACGTAAGAATCCTGATTAGCATCTAACCACCCCTGCACACTCAGTTTGTGGCCAGGGTGGAACTGGGTGGAAATCCCTGCTAGAAAAAAGATCCCAAAAGCTCCTCCCTGGTGTCAGCAGATCATCAGGGGAAAACAAAATATGGTGGCATTTCAGTGCAGGTCCGGGGGCCTGGGGTGAAGGTCCGGTTCTGGACCCCCCTTTTGGCAGGGAAACTGTGAATTGCAAAGGCTTTTACCACACTTGACGGAAACCGGACGCGTTTTTTGCAATGAGTGACGTTTGTGTTGTTGAAAAAGTGAACTTTGACTGGCGCTGGAACTGTCTACTGCCAAAGTTGAGATCAGATGGCAATTGAAAACCTCAGCTGTCACTGCCCACCATGACCCAAGCCCAGCATTACACACCACAATACTTGGCAGGGCATTCCTGGGAAGCATGCTGAAGGGCCCCTAGCACTCAGGTGGTGGCCAGAAAGCATGTGTCCAGGGCTTTCAAAAAACACCATTTTTGCCCAGCAAACAGGCCCACACGTTAAGTCCCTTGGGGGCAAAATTCAACCCTTCTATTTTGCTTTAATGGGTATGGTTTGACCCTGGATCTACCTGGGAACCAAATAAATGGTGAAATTGGAACCAGAATCCGCATATCTGTACTCATGCCACCTTTCCGGCAAGGAAATGTCACAAAGCCAGCCCCAAATTCACCCTTGCCCCCAAATTCAATGAAAAATCTTGTTTTTCTGCAGAATTATTACAATCACGTATATAAAGCATTGTGTGACCTCAGATGTGCATTTCAGGAGAGGGGCACTAAGTCCCCTTTTTTGGGGTGGACTTGGCTGGCTTGACCTTGGGCCTAATTTGAGGAGCCATCACACCTTGGACCTAATTTGAGGATCTGGGAGTTGAGCTTCTTGATCTCTTTCCGGCAGTCTTTGGCAAGTGAGCTGTTGTCTGAACGCAGCACGTGCGCCTCGAGGGAGCTGTCCAAGACCTGAACGCAACACGAATACTGTCTAACTGAGAACGACAGGCGCGATACGGAGGCAGAAAGAAAGAGTCGAGTATGAAAAAAACAACGTCAATGCTTTTGAAGCTGTCAATTCATAGCTTGAGCTTTTTTGGCCCCAGCAAAGAATCACCCTCTCGATCTTGATTGTTATACTTGTTCCTGCAGCGGAGTTTTTCCCATGATGCAAATATCGCGTTGTTCTTAACAAATTGTAGTACATGTCAGTCAACATTATGTGCAGTTATAAGGACGGATGTGACTTGTGCTAAATTCTTCTCGTGTGCCACAGCCATCACTGAGCAAAAGAAAAAATTTCGCAGGCAGTGAAAACAACTCCCTACAAAGACCAAGGAAAAAGGGCATCGTTAATGCCGGGCACGTAAGACTCCTCCACCAAAAAGAAATAGGTGCAAGACAAGAGGGCTGCATGCACTCTTGCAATTTTTGAGTGACTGCTCCTATAAGATAGCAGGCCTACTCAAGGCACCTTGTTGTCCTGGCAAGCACTCCGCCATTGTAGGAGTAAAGTACCAATGTTTGTGGTGTAAAAACCAATTTTTTGAAACCTCAGCAAAAAACGTGGCTAGAAGAGCTGCAGTTGCCTCAATGACATATGTCATTTACATAGGTTTGGCCAGAACCGTATGTATAACACCGTATATGACCGTATATTTGGCGATATCCCTGCCAAAAATACTGTGTATACACTGTATATTTTATGGTTCAACAGCATTGGTCAAGGTATGGACAACCAACTGAGTTAACCTTCTCGTCACCAGTGATGGCGGCAAGAAACAGGTTATGGTGAGGGTAGCAAACAACACGCTTCATCATGCCAGCTTGCACATGGATTTCAGGCACAGACACACAAGTAGGGCTGGCTAGGACCATATAATGCACATCATATGACACCTTCCGTACGGAGGCTTTCTAGCTAAAAATACAGTATGTACTGTATACAAGAAGGATTCTGGTTCACCTTACACACATGTGATACACAGCTTTTCGTTTGCCAATTCCAATTAATTTGCGTTGTGAGATGGCAATGATTTGTCACAACTGCTAAAAAGCTAGAGTTCGCACAGGCAAGAAGAAAAAAGGCAAAAAAACAGACTCAAACTGAGAAGGAAGAGCACATGTGAGGGGCAAAAATTTAAATGGAAAAGCTAAATAGGAACACAGATAACGCAAGAGCGATATGAGTGACATCACTTTGCTTCACTCCAAGAACTGGAGCTCAAGTGTTACAAAGTGAGCTCAGCAGTTCCTTTCCCTTGCGTGTCCCTTTCATCCTTGTACCCCTTACAACCAACCTAGAAATAATCAAACAACTACTCTTAATCTCAACAGCAGCTGCTCTCAAGTGCTAAATTTCCTGTGTAACCTCTGAAACTTCTGGGTTTGAGGAAGCAGCCAAAATTAAAGGTTTCTGTGCAACCTCTAGAGTCTCCACACCTGAGGAAGCAGTCGGGCAGGGTGACCCATCCGTACGATACGCATCTTTGAGTCCGCCTTCACAAGGCGCTCCACCAAGTTGTCTACAGCAATGTTGGAGGCAGAAGTTGCAAGCACACGAGAGCCGCGGGCAACTTCCTGAAGGATGAGCTCTACGACAGCCGTTGTCTTGCCGGTGCCTGTGATTGTAGTTGTGTGTATTGTATGTTATATGTGTGCGTTGTATGTTATAGTTGTAGTTACTACATACCATTACAGAAACCATAAAGACACTGAATTACTGCTATGTACTGTTACACAAGTCATTCAAAGCTTTCAAACTGCTACTACATGTATGATACAACTACAAAGAGCATGAAGATTTTTTAAATTACACACCATGCATAAATTATTGAAGAAACTGAAGTTGCTACAACATACCATTATAGAAAGCAATGAAGTCCATAGCACATACTATTACAGAAACCATAGCACAAGCAGCACACCAGGAGATCCATGGGTATAACGCAAGAATAGGCTCTTGCCCTAGTGCTATGCCATGATTTTCAGCGCTACAGAGAAATTTTGAAAGCACCCCTGACTCATTTAACATACAAGTAACCCACAAGTCCCGTGTACAAGGCACACAATCTTCAACCACACCATGCCTTTTATTGTTACAAGAACAGCCCACTAATCTTACTCAAAACAACCCACCCATTTTAAATTACCCAAGAGGCCTGTGCACCAAGCACAAATCCTTTGACACCAGTGCCAGACCACGCCTCCTAGTAATGCAAGAACAGCAGCACGCTCAACCCACTCATTTAACTCACCAGGAGGCCCGTGTATCAAGCACACATCCTTTGCCCCCAGTGCCATTCCAATTGCTGCTTGCTGAGAGGCATCCAGCCTAAGGTTGCGAGGTGTCCAGGGGGGGGGTTCAGAGATAAAGCGAGGGGGTGTGCGACCAAAGCACACATCAACGACCGCAGCACCTGGGCAGGGCTCTCCTCCTTCATTCAACGTATGAAGTGAGAAGAAACAGGTTGGCTTCTGGGGTGCTAGAAAGACAAACATATACGATTGCAGCACCTGGGCAGTAATCTCCTTTGTTCAAAGTGTCAAGTGAAAAGAAAAAGGTTGGATATCGGTTTTGAAGGTGCCGAAAAAGGCACACATCAAGGACTGGCACAAGATAAGGCTGTTCTCTATTTTGGGAATGAAAGCGATGATGAGGGCTAGAAAGCAGGAGCGCAGCACCTTGAGTTTGTTACAAGCACATAGCGCACGTCAACGACTGTGACCACTGAGAAGGGCTCTCCGCATAATTTTTGGTTCTCACTCTCAGCTGTTGGAGCAGCTCAAACAGTTACATGTAAAATGTTATATGTTAAATTCACTAGCCGAATTAGAGTACCCCTTCAATATAATAATGCGATAACATAATAATGATAATAATAACCAGGCCTGTGCACTGTACGGTGTATGGTACGGTACGCTTTGTACTGTACGTACCGTTATTCTGTAAATTATGCGTAATTACAATTTTGGAGGATCGTAATGTACCGTAAATACGGCAATTAACTGTACGGTGTACGGTACAGTGTCAAGCTGGCACTGCCAGTGCAAAGTGGCCTCAGAAAGGCCTCTCCGCCCCAAAAACTTCCCTTTTGCACCTCCAGCATGCTCCCCTTATGTGCTGACGCCAGACAATGCTTCACTGAACGACCCTGAGGCTGGGTTGGGGCTGCATTAGCTCAGGGGAAGGGCCCAGCAGTGGCTTGCATGGAAACTCAAAGTCGGTTGCAGTACTTGAATCCTACGGGTTAATTTGTTTTTTATTTAAGCATGGATAACTAGGGTGTATGATTTTGCCAGCGAGGCTCGACGAGCGTCGTCGAGGGCGAGGCTCGTCGATATAGGCCCTAGTTGGTGCATTACGGTTAGAAATCCACTTTCTGAAACTTGCACGGATTGAGTTGAATTGTTTTCTGGAGTCTACTTATAATTAATAAATAATTACTGTGAAGAGACCGGACTGAAAAGAGCTGTAGGAAGTGTTTGGAAAATCTCTCATGGTGCATTGCCTGGACAGGCATACGCACAGCAAATTGGCCGGATATAAGATCCATATATTCTGAATAATACTTGATAATATAAAGAAAACATTGTACAATATTACTGTCCATTTTGGAGCGTCGAGAAATAAAAGTCTGACACTTCCCCTGAACAAGACTGTGACATCGTGATTTGCCATTTTTTGCGTTAAAATTACACAAAAATACTTCATAATATTACACAAAAATGCGGTCGATGTTCCTGGGTTTTAGAAATTTTCAGGGAAATTTCCCTGATCTCGCCCGAAAAATGGACACCCTAGTTGCTGTCTAGGCTTTGGCAGCAGTGACGTCGAGGCTCGACCTCGTCTCGGCTCGACCTCGTCTCGGCTCGTCTTAGCTGGCACACCCTTAGTTTTATTCATAAACAACTGTTGTAAAAAATGGGCTGAAATTGGAGCCAAACGGCCAAATTAGGGTCAAAATCGTACTGTACGGTGGGCATCGTCTTGTACGATCTGACACCGTAATTTTGGCCAATTGTAGTTTGGACCGTACTGTACGGGGTAATTACGGTCAATACTGTAATTACGGTCAAAAATCCAACATTACAGCGTACGTGCACAGGCCTGGTAATAATACAATATTTGCATAAAAAGTGCCCCCTATGCAAGGCCCTCCCCCCTATGAAATCAAACAAGCTCAGATAAGGTCTGACTGGTGCAGGTCTCTTATAATCTCTTATAATCTCTTTTATAATCTCTTATACTTCTAGTTGATTGATCAAAAAGCACACGCAGTTTCAGGTCCGAGCGCTTTCAGTACCAAATAGTAAAAGCGCAAGCGGTGGCACCATTTTAAAATGTCGCGCTATTTACCAAGTGTTATAGTCTCGGCAAGTTTGAGCTGTGTTGTGTGATACGCCACCTGCTTTCAACCTCAGGGCGGCAACGCAACAAAACCGTTTAATGAAAGCTGCGTTGTTTACTAACACTATTTCCTTGTTCTGAAATCTATTTGAAATCTTAAATTTTTCATGTACGTGTATATTAGACAGCGTACGAGCGTTATTATCCATAGCACCATTCAGGAACTAATTGAGTCAGCCATATAATCAAGCTCATACAAGGTCCTGGCCAGCCCTACTAAAGAAACACGCTCTGCACCAGATTGTGAATTCACAGTGAGAAAGGAAAATTAAAATTACCTCTACCACCACCTCCTCCAGACACGCGTGACAGCTTGGTGAGGGTGGTCTTGAGTCGTTGAAAGGTGACCTGTACGTGCGATTGCAGGTGGTTGCATGAGAGGATACAAGATTGTATGAAAGCGTAGCAGTAAGATTGCGCGAAAAAAGTCTAGATTGCGTAAGAGTGTAACAGTGAAATAGTATAGTATGAGAGGAAGCTAGATTGCGTGAAAGTGCAGTAGTGACATTGTACGAGAGAAAGCCAGGTTGCAAGAAATTGTAGCAGCAATATTGTATGAGAGGAAGTCAGATGGCGAGAGTGCTGAGTGAAATGTACGAGGAGCAGCTAATCGTCCCCATGCAACCCCCCCCTCCCTGGCCAAACAGTGCCAACAAGCCTAAGTTAGCCATATCTCCCCATCCACTTCACCAATCTGGGACCTGAAAGTTGCGTTGGATATCTAATTTTTTCTTAGAATCTGCAACTCTGGTGTAAAAGTGAGGGTGTGAAATGGGGCCAAAAGAAGCACCAGCCATGCATGTCACGCTACACAAATTTGCACCAAAACTCAAACAAGCTATCGATTGGCCCCATCTAAATTTTATTGTATTCTTTATATTGTTCCACGACTCTGGTAACAAAAACCAGGCTAAAACTCGAAGCGGGTATGGAGCTACAAATTTTCAAATCTTCCCCCTGTGTCCCTTGTGTGTCTCCCACTCGCCGGCATTTTCAGTACCCCTGCCCCAAATTTGACATTGCAGCATTGTTATATAACATTTATAATGCTTATATCCTGAAGCAGAGGTCGATCGGGCAACTTCAGAAATTTACCTTATCCTGCCTAAGTGGGTGCAAAATACGCACCAGGCCCCACAGAATCCCCCAGAATGCCAAATTTCCAGCAAATTTCAATGGTTTAAAATATAGAGTCTAATATCTAGCATTCATATTAGGTATAGGGGATTTTGAATTGGGTGGATAGCTCATTGGCACTTTTTGGGTGACTTTGGCGTGGGCACGACCAGCTAGGCAGCCAAAAAAATGCAGTAAATTTGTGGAATTGCATTTGAAAGTGCGTGGAATTTTTTGGATTGATGTCCAATTTTGCATAATTTGTACACAAGCAGCCACGCAACGTTATTCGTTTCATCTTTTCAATGCGCAAAGGGCTGTTCCAGTGTTGAGGTCTGTCAGGTACAATCCAACAGACACATATACAAACGCACACACGCACACACACATACACACACACACACACAAAACACACAACAATGCCATAGTCAGCTCATTGGCCAGCTTTTTAATGCGGACGGATCCATGCCAACGTTTTCTGCAAGGTCTATCTCTGCCTCACACAATCCAACACACACACACACACACTTGTATCCATGTCATAGTTACCTCATTGGCCAGCTTTTCAATGCGCAGGGGTTGATCCATGCCCTCCTCGGGAACATCCTCCACTGCCAGCACCAGGGCTGTGTCCTTGAGGCGATACACCACTCCTGCACAAACAGAGAAAGGACGGTCGCAGGCGCTCATGAATTGTGTGCGACCAAGCAAAGTACATCACTTGCATGGAACAAGGGTTTCTACAAGCACTTTGTGCATTCTCACCAAGACGAGCATGTTAATCCATGTGAGGTAAGACACTACTCCCAGAGGGAGAGAGGAAGGCGTAACTCGTGCATGTATTGTACCTTACCGTACTCATCCCGCACCCCGATTTCAGAAGTAATTTGTACTTTGTTACATCTCGCACTTTCCTTCACTCCACACATAGACATGTTTGCCCTTACCGCTGTCATCCCACGGGGCTTTTAGCCCTGTTCAGCACCAATAAGCTTTAAATGAAGCAGATGTGACTGGCACACTATTAAGGATGAGGAGCACATTTTGTTGGACTGTCTGCATGAACATCTAGTCAGACTTTGCACACAACAACAGCTTATCTTCCCACCTCAGTTTGAGGATGACCCAGCTCGTTTGAGGACCTTTTTGAACCAACCTGATATTTTTGGTGTTGCCTCTTTTGTAGCTAAGTGCCTAGCCCTGTTCCCTTGATATTTCTAGCGTTTTTTTGGTTTGGTTACAGGCTTTTTTCCAAGCTTCCGCTCAGATGCCCACCAGAGGCATATATAGCGATGTAACCTTACCTTACCTTGAATGAAAGAGATCACCACAAGGGAAAAGGAAAGTCATCATGCTGTTTGAATTACCTTGACACTCTTTGTTCTACTGCCCTACGCCTTTGCTGCACTTCACCCCCCCCAAATCTACTTTTGCTTCTTCTAGTTATCATCACTGCTGCTGGATCCCTTCTCGCTCTCCTCACTGCTGCTGCTGCTGCTGCTGGGTGCATTGCTTGTACTTGCACGTGCTGATGGTGCGGCTTGGGTGCGGTCTTGGTGCGTGACCTTGTTTGCTGCACCAGCTGCCCCATCTGCTCAATTGTTAGCTGCTGGGCTACTCTAAACTGCTCAGCGTGCGCAAGCACTGCAGCTTGGCCCTCCAAAACCCCTACGTCCTTCTCTACAGCTTCTCCCTGCCACACAGCCTCCCCTCATTCTCATCCAAGCGATGCTCTGGCATGGCTCTCCTGCTGTAGCTGCTGCTGGGGCGGGGAGGAGGCCGGGGGCCTCTCGTCGCCCATGACTTGCAGCAACCCGAAAAACTTTATTTACACCAATCTCGCGCAACCCCGCAGGGTCAAAAAAGATAAATATCAAAGCCTTCCACAGTCACCCCACAGGGCAAAAAACGACATTTGTGCGGGGTATTATAGGAAAGGTACTGTACTCAAAAAGTGTGCATTGCACGCGAAGCATGACCTAAAGACATTAAGTTTGTTGATATGTAGACAAGACGACTGTCAGCACCAAGGATACCCAATGGGAGAGTGAGTGTACAGCTGTTTGTTTTATGTTTTTCGCTCCAGCAAAACTTGACATGCATTCCTAAGTCAACAGTATGAAAACAAGTCATACGTCAGCACTAAGGATAATTAAGGTTACTCATTAGCAGAATCTGCAGCTGTTTGTTTAAAGTTTCACGTTATTGTATCCAGCCAACGCTACATGCGTCTACAGCCCCTCTAGTCGCCTTTTAATTGCCTGTGTCTTCCAAGCGTCCGTGCATTCCTCAGAGGCCATGCATGCAACAAAGATGTTGCCCACACACACTTGCAAGCGCCTGGATGACGTTGATTACGTAGGCTGAGCCCAGTAGGATCTAATCAGCGCATCAGCTCTTCTTGGCTGCCAGCTAACCCCTTGTTTCTCACATCCTTCGACTTCGTGTGCCCATTGTTTACCTGTGCACAGTGGAGGTCCATTACCCGGTCCCTTGTTGGGCTTCACAGCCACAATGTCATGCGGAGAGAACTTGTGCGGGGGCAGCTCTGGCTGCGCTGCTGCTTTGCTGCCCGCTATGTAGCCCTTATTAGAAACCAGAGTGAGGAGCGTGCGTCCTAGAAGGCCACTCTCCAGATCAGCCACACGCAGGTTCAGGAGAGAGCGCCCGCGCGCCTGTGCGTGTACGCAATTCCTGCTTTGCTGTGAATGCTACAACCAGAACATGGAGTGCTCAGCAGAAAAGGTGACCCTCCAGATCAGCCACACACAGGTTCAGGAGAGAAGTTGTGTATTTTGCTTGCAAGGTCTATATGACTTTCTGAGTAGACTGCTTTAAACGACACTGGATCTGGATGTGTGTACACTCAATACCCCTCTGACCTGCACTAACATAAAAAACAACCCTGCCTAATAATATTGCAATCGCTCCGCGCTCCCTTAACTGCCCACCTTTTCTACAGAGACATACTCCAACCAGTATATAGTCCTTGAACATATCTCAGCAACTCTTTATTCCATTGGTTACTCAGCAACCTGCAGCCACTAATCTCGTCGAGGAATAACTTGAATTGGAGAAACACATACAATGCACGCCAGCAGTCACAGCCTCAGCAACTGTGTGCTGCAACCTCTAATGACAGCCCTACTGTGAAAATAAGCTGGAAAACTTGCATAAAATTGTTGGCAGCAACTTCTCGTGGCGTCCCATTTGTAATGACCTATGCTGATCCGTGATGATCTGAACCATCCTGTGATGACCTGAGCCTTTCCTGTACTTGACACTTCACCACTCTCTCAAACATGCTCCTTTCTCATCAACAAACTTTCTGTTGTTAGTGAGATCTTTGGTTGCAGGCATTTGATAAGTTTCCGCTCAGATGCTCTAGAGCATAACTAGCGATGAAACCTTGCCTTAACATTTCAGCAAAACCGATTTGTTAGGCATCGCCTTCGTAGCATCCACCACCTACATCATCTTAAGAAACCGTCTCCTGCAGTCTCTGGTGCACATCAGCTGCACGCCTGTCCTGTGTGGCATCCGCTCAGGTGACCAACTCATTACTCCCCCTTTTCCTCTGCATATGGGATATGGGCTCTCTCTCTCTCTTTCTCTCTCTCTCTCTCTCTCTCTCTCTCTCTCTCTCTCTCTCTCTCTCTTGCAACCAGCCTAGCGCACAGCGCCTTCTGTGATAAAAAGGTCTCAACAGCGAGTTGAGTAAGCATAGAAAGGCACCAAAGCTCTACCATCTACTGTCCTTGTGTAAAGCCTCGAGAGCTAGTAGCTTGTAAGTAGGGTTAGCCAAGACCATACATACTTATACGGTACTTCAGCGGGAAGATGACCATGCATACGGTCGTATATGGTGTGCAGGTTTGCAATTCTGGCCAACTCTAGTTGCAAGATCTTGAGAGCTAGAGCCCACGTTGCTTCCGTAATAGACTATCCAAGCTTCCTAGAACCAACTCGCAGAAACCAACCTGCGCAGTTTCTGGCGAACAAGAGTCACTCGCTTCTTGTGTGGCGGCCACCTCAGCTGCTCGCTCCATTTCCACCATGGCAAGGGTGCGCGTAATGAACTCATCCAGCTCAGGGCAGTTCGCCATGTTTGCTGGCCCCCCTGTCGATGAAAGAAAAAGACTATGTTTGCACCAGGTGCAGTGGTAGACCCTTGGCTTGCTCTAGGCAATATGTCATGATTGCTGGCCCCCCTGTTGAGGTAGGAAATTGCCTTTTGTGTATGCAACAAACTAGAAGTATGATAGATTTGAAGGAGATCAAGACATGTTTGCTGGGCCTCCTGCCGCACTTGGAAAGATGTCAATTATAAGTCGTCAAATTGGTAGAAAGGGTGTGAGACTGGATGGAACGACCTATGCGGGGAGGCAGGGCCAAATGCCGGCTTACGTTCCCCTTTTTGAACATTGAAATGAGACGGATTAAACTTGAAGTGTGCAACATGTTTGACACCTTACAAAATAAATTCATATTACCAATTTGCCTTTGAGGGGGCAGCAGTTTGTTGCTCTTACGAGTTTTCTATGACTGCTGTAGTTTGTGATACAGTAGGAAAAAAGAACAAAAGTTTGTGGGCAACGGAAAAAATCATTTCCCACATTACCTAGAACAAAGAGTTACTTGTGGGCCACTGCTGGCTAGAAGCACCCAATTTTCATGCAAAAAAAGACGAGTGAGGGAGCGTCACAAGCGACGCTGAAAAGTTGGCGAAGCCCATCACGCGCTCGGCAGTGAATCATTTCATGCACTGATCGCGGCCGACTCTTTCTCTTACTGTCAGTTAGAGCAGCATTGTGCACTCACTGACCTTACCGTCACTTAGTGCTGCAGCGTTTCAAGACACCTCCGTTCCTACCCGCTCGTCGTCCCCTACAAATCGTAACTGTGCGGCGTACATGCTCTGTTTATAGCACTCATGTTTATTGCCAAAACATGCTACAGGTGAAGGAAGAACAAGAGCGCTCCACCTGTATGGGCGGAGGCTCCGTTTCTGGCTGCCCCTTTGTTTTGGCTTGAGCCCTGCGTTTTCTTTGAGGCGTGGGCAAGTGGAATCTGCACAAAGTATCCGCCAGTGTCCTGCAGAGAAAAAGGTGGAGGAAGGCAGTCAGTCGATACCAATGCAGGTGTTTCTAATCAGACAGGTATACATGTCACGGTGAGATTATATTCATCAAGCAAAACTTAGATCATGCTGCATGAAGAGCACAGGCCATATTGTTGATACAAAGTATTGCGCTTGAAACCTTGATGTTTACCTTGCGGTGGAATAGGTGGCGAGGGTTTAAGGTAATAGGTCCACACACCATCCAGATGACAAAATTGCTCTCTGGTAATAGACAGAAGCTTAAGAAAAGGGGTGTCACACCAACTATGAACACGCACCTCAAGGCCTAAGTGCGTGGCCAGCAAGTCACAAAGCTCTTGGTCTGACAGGGGAGGGAGATTAGAAAGGTCCACCTGCGAGACAAGAGGTTGTACATAACCAGGAGGCACGTTGCAATCCACAGAATGCCATAGATTCGTGCTCGTGACCTTTTCATTGGCGCCACCAACACTTGTAGAGAACATGAACATGGCCATGGAGGTGTGTGTGAACTTGTGTGTGTGAACATGGCCATGGAGGTGTGTATGAACTTGAGTGTCATATGAACGGCAAAAAAACTTAAAATACAGCGTGGCCACATAGCGTATGTGAAGCAGAAAGGAGGGCGTGCATGCTGATCTCTCCAAACGCTCGTCGTTTACGCTCTTACAAGTCTCCACCTTTTTTCCATCTGCACATCCCAGGCAGATGTGGCGTGCCTCTGCGTCCCCTTCACTGGTGTGAGACAGGTGGTGTGCCTCGCCCACAGCATGTAACACTGCACGCTGGCGTGGAGTGAGGCTGGGGGGGAGCACGAGGAGCTGCTGTGAATCAGGGGAGGGCAACTTATTGCTCTGACTATACACGAGTGATATGATTAAGGTGTATGTGTCAATGCATTCCGCGGGCCAGTTTGCGAGCACGTACACACTAGATCCATGCACATGTGTGTGGGTGTTGCATACACCTGAAACCAGCATGCGTGTGCGTGTGCATCAGCGTCAGCAGGTTTGCGTGCGTGTGTGTATATGTGTGTGAGTGTGAGTGTTAGAGAGCGTGCACGTGTGCTTGTACGTGTGCGTATGCATGTGCGTGTGTGTGTATGTGTGTGTGTGTGTGTGTGTGTGTGTGTGTGTGTGTGTGTGTGTGTGTGTGTGTGTGAGAGCTATGTGTGTGCGTGCGTGTGCGTGTGTGTGTGCGTGTGCATGTGCGTGTGGGTGTGCGTGTGCGCGTGTGTGTGCAATATGCGTGTGCGTGTGCGTGTGTGTGTGTGCGCGTGCGCGCGTGCATGTGCGTGTGGGTGTGGGTGTGGGTGTGGGTGTGCGTGTGCATTATGCGTGTGCGTGTGCGTGTGCGCGTGTGCGCGTGCATGTGCATGTGCGTGTGCGTGTGTGCGCGCGTGTGTGTGTGTGCGTGTGTGTGTGTATGTGTAAGTGTGTGGTGTGTGTGTGTGTGTGTGTTACCATTTGTTTTACCGAAATAAACTATTACTTTAAGCAATATTTCTATATGCGAATTGAATAATGCGATCTGCAACAGCCAAGCTTTTGAGACCAGGTGGGACACACACACACACACATACACACACACACACACACACACACACACACGCACAACACAC
>Ga0307963_1000337_pt1 | contig 30033 bp, 38 predicted proteins | sample OrgLakmetagen594_FD_201829 | JGI IMG/M metagenome (GOLD analysis project Ga0307963, IMG submission 201829) | Saline water microbial communities from Organic Lake, Antarctica - #594 | ecosystem: Environmental > Aquatic > Non-marine Saline and Alkaline > Saline | place: Antarctica: Organic Lake... | reverse complement strand
CACCCACTCCCACCCACTCCCACCCACTCCCACCCACTCCCACCCCCACCCCCACCCACCCACTCCCACCCACGTACACCCACACCTTTTGTTGGTAGGCCCGCATCACTGTCAGCATGTCCGCCACTTTGCCTTTCAAGGCTGCATTATCCTGGGCCAGCTGCGTATTGCACTGAGCCATTCCGTCAGAGGAGACTCCCTCCTGCGCATGCAAATGCGGGAAACAAGTGAGTACGCGCACAGGCTGCTGCAACCCCAAGCTCTAGCTGTATGCTAAAGCGGTCTGTCAGGTCTTTTTAAAATATTTCAAATGATTATCATCATATAAAAAGATAAAATGATAAAATGACAAAGGCTTGCAGGACCTGCAAGATGGGATTCCACCATGATGTTGTTTCTTGTCTTGTTTTGTCTTGTTTCTAACCAGCCCGTCAGGAAGAGCATTGCCTTCTGGAGGACAATTCCTTCAGAGGAGGCTGCCTCCTGCAAGATGGAGCCACTTAAGTGCTGCTCTAGATCAAAGAGTCGGTTCGTCAGACAAGCTGATGAGCGGCTACAAGCTGGTGGGCAGGCAAGTGGCCTCTAGCGTGGGTCATGCAGACAGGTTTATTGCACATGAGTAAGGTAGGCCAGAACCATATATATGATATATATACGGTATGATATATATACGGTGTTTATATACACGGTATTTTGGGCAGGGTTTCATTAAACGCACGGCGTGTATAAATACACGGCTCTGGCCAACCCTACACGTGAGCTCTGTGCAGCGAGACACAAATGACTAGGATTGGTTAGAACCATATATATACGATGTATGTACGGTATATTTGGCAGGGAAATTACCACATATACGGTCATGTACGGATGACGCACAGCAGGGACGAGACGTGTCAAACGTGTTTGGTGCAAGCTCGGAAGACGCACACACTATTTATTTTAAAATCATGCACACACGCCACAGCGTCCCCCCATCCTATCCTTACTCACTCACGGATCAAGCCCCCGTTTCCCATTCAATACATTCTTGCCTTTGAAGCTTACCAAACAGGAAGAAGCAGCCTTTTAAGCTTACCAAAAAGGAAGAAGCAGAAGGAAGCCACAGTTGTTGAGATCATCCTGATCGTTTCGTTTCAGAACCGAGTTGCAAACATTATGGCCTTTCAAAGGTACAAGCCACAGAACACAGCGCCTGCCTTGTAAATTGGAGCAGTGTATTACATATGCAATATGCACGATCCTTTCAAATGCAGACACAGGCTTGCGTTGGCTTCCCGGTTATTTTGAACAAACCACTCACAAGGCACAAATCATTCCAGCTCTTCTTTCTACAACATGCACCGCAGGCCTTCTTCACTCCCCTTGTTTTTGTAGGACATCGAGGGCTCACGTGACGAGTCGAGATCAGGGTTGGTCAGTTTGTAGTTTTTTGTGAAAAAGGTTTATCTATAAATTTCACCTTTGTGGATTTTACAAAGGCAAATAGATCAAGCCGAACAACCCTGGTGTGAGTGATCTCCCACAACATCACCTCACTTGAAATAGCATTGCAGTCAGGCGTGCTCCTCTCTTGGTTCGCACGTGTTGCCTCACACCCCCTCAAACACACGCTCCACACAACCACACCACCTCCCATGCTGTTTTTCCGACATTTCTGTTTCTCTACTGGTTACGTAAACATTGGTTTGGAGATTGTAAAGCTGAAACCTTCGTATGCTCACCGCAGCTAAGCAAGTGTACGTGTCAGTGTTCAATGTGAGATTTGTAATTTCTTCAATTATCATTCCCTGTTCGCTTTCACTCACATGTCTTTTCCCCCTGATATCCTGTGCCTCCTTAAGGGCCTTGTTCTCTTGGCCAAGCTCTACAACCTGTGTGTTTGTGTGTGCGTATGTGTGTGTGTGTGCGTGTTTTGTGTGTATGTGTGTGTGAGTGTGTGTGTGTGTGTGTGTGTGAGATGTGTGTGTGAGAGAGTACAAGAGTTTGCTCACCTGCTTCAACAGCTTGGCCACCTTCTGCTTGTCTTCAGGGCACAGATCATGAAGGGTGCACACACCACAACCTCCTTGGGCCGCTGCAGCCTTGGGCGGTTGCTGCTGTGGTTTAGGCGCCTGAGCATGTGCATGTGTGTATGTGATTGTGTGTGTATGCATGCAGGCCTGTGAATGCATTGTGTCTGTGTTTGTGCATGTTTTTGTGTTTGCTCGTATGTGTGTGTGCATGCATGTGTGTATTTGTGTGTGTGTGTGTGTGTGTGTGTGCGTGTGTGTGTGTGTGTGTGTGTGTGTGTGTGTGTGTGTGTGTGTGTGTGTGTGTGTGTGTGTGCAAGTGTGTGTGTACGCGCGTATTAGACTCACCTTTGCTTTTTGATTCACCATTTGGGAAGACCTATCAGATCAGCTGCAGCAGAGGAATGGCATCTCACAAGAACGACAGATACGTTTGACCGGCAGCCGAAAAGCCAATACAACATTTGTTAAATAGCACGAGTAATATAATGGACAGAATGTATCCATATATCCATATCAAAATAAACTATTTGTGTACCCTGAGAGCGTTCCCTGAAGGAATTCTGCAATACTGATCAAAGCATAAGTAGTGATTAAATTTGAATCGGCTTGGTACTGTCGCCCCCGAGAGGTCCACACTCTTGCAACAGTAACTCTTAGAAACTTGTCTGTGTGTGTGGTTGTTTGAAGCCTCAGCAGATGTCCTGCCAATGTGACATCCCCTCTGGAGTAAAGCAGCCTAAGAGGGGGCATTTAGCACGAGGTGGGTGACCAGCGCCAAACGCATGTCGTTTCTTCTTTGGAGAAGAGCCTGTTATTTGTTTTAGACATGCCCACGCTCTCACTCTTGGCCTCCAAATTCAAGGTCTTATACTCACGCATCTACAGTTGTATAACACATGCGCATTGCGTTTGAACAGCTCACGACCTGTCGCGTTAGCTCTTCTGAAAAGACCCTATGTTGCCCATTTTTTCACTTTTTTGGCACCAAGTTTAAGGCCTACAATAGCGTCTGCACTCACGCGCGTGCATACACACACGCAAACACACACATGCATCCATACCTAAAGAAACTCATACACACCACTCCACAGCTGTGGAGCAGCGAGAGCTGAAGAGGAGGGAGCATGAGCATGTTCGGGTGGAAATGGACAAGTGGGTACCATGCAGCATTGTTTGTAGTTCGCATTCCAGTTTGTGGAAAGATTGCTGATAACATACGCACTCACACTTGGCGCAGGTTTTACGCGGAACAGAGAGCGTACGACCAGAGTGTAGGAGACCCCCTGCGTGATGACATCAAGAGGATGGGGCGGCAAGCCAAGGAGAGGAACCAAGAGGCCCAGATGCTGGACTCCATGTACCAGGCACGGGTGCATTGTATTGATGCTGCTCCTCATGGCATCTAGTCAGACCTTAAGAGTGTGTAGTGTGTATGTCTGTGTGTGTGCATGTCTGTGTGTGTGCGTGTGCGTGTGTAGTGTGTATGTCTGTGTGTGTGCATGTCTGTGTGTGTGCGTGTGCGTGTGTAGTGTGTATGTCTGTCTGTGTGCGTGTGTAGTGTGTATGTCTGCGTGTGTGCATGTCTGTGTGTGTGCGCGTGCGTGTGTAGTGTGTATGTCTGCGTGTGTGCATGTCCATCCAGGGATGTCTTTGTGTGTGGTATAGCCGCTAGCATTAGAGCTAGCATTAGAGCGCTAGCATTAGAGCGTGTGTGTTGTTTGCGTCTAGCATTAGAGCGTGTGTGTTGTTTGCGTCTAGCATTAGAGCGTGTGTGTGTCGAGCGCTAGCATTAGAGCGTGTGTGTTGTTTGCGTCCACGCAAGCGTGCTGTTCAGGCAGTTTAAGTGCACGTCTTTGTACTAGCTGCTATTCGAATGCCTTGCGTGCTGATGGGACTTGTACAAAGCTTACCAGCGTTTGGTAAAACATGGATGGCAAAGCTGCGTGTGGGTCACCGAATGAACCAGCAGCGCAGTAAGCCTCAAGCACAACTGTCCTCAATAGCATCCCCTTCTATGGTTGCGGCCCTGCGAGGAGCATCTGCAAGGCGGGCGCACAACCGCAGACGCTCATATGAGCGTACGTGTGCTCACAAGTAGACCATTTACAGACACAAGCACACAGGAACCAGTGTAGAGCGCGGCAACAAAATGGCTGGGGAAGGTCGTGGACACACTCAGAGTAGCACACATTTTTACAAACACACGCACACGTACATGTACACACACATACACACAACACACACACCCCATACACAAACTCAAAGGCAAAAACACACACACAAGCACAAAAATACACACACATACACACACATGCAGGCAGAGCAAAACAACGAGCTCGCTCTCCTGCGAGCAGAGGAGGAGGAGCGCATAGCCACAGTGCTTGCTAGGCGACAGCACGAAGCAGACCGCACGCAGCGGGAGTTGCAGCAGCTGAAGGAGCAAAGCGAGGATTTAAGAGGGTGAGTTCGAGTTTGGTCGGGTTTCAAGAAGCGTTTAAGCTAGTTGGCTGCTCAACCTGAATGAAAACACAGTAACTACCTTGCAGCAATAGAAGTGAAGAGGGTTTGTGAGTGTGAGTGGGAGGAATGTGAGTGGGAGTGGAAAGGCGCAAGACTGATGCTACTTGTGAATGTGCTCATGAAAATTGATGTGGGCAGGAAGATAAGGGGCTGGGAGGGTGAGTGGGGTGCAGGGTAGAGAAAGGGGAGGGGAGTAGTCTCGTCACTTTAACTTTGCCTAAAGAAGCAGAGCCAAGGCAATGCGAGGTTGCTGGAGATATGGCAGGATGCAGAGGGTAGGTGGTGTGCACAGGACATAGGAGCTCCTTGAACATGTTCAGAGGGTGGTGGTGCACAGCTCCAGTTCGTGCAGGAGCTGGGCTTGCTCAGGCAGTTGAGGGCCTTGGGATTACAACAGGTGTTGGGAGCGCCTGTGTGATCCTACTAAAGACGCTGTGTGTCATTGGCACGAAACCCACGGACACTCCACACTTTAAGCAAGCAAGCTGATAAGATACTCCCACGGCGTGTGTGAAATTTACAAGGAGCAATTCATGCAGGTAGTAGGACTAGAACACCGTATTCTAAAACTACCATCCTGCAGTGACGTCACCACTTATTCTTGCACCCTTATACACACACACACACACACACACACACACACACACCACCCTTCCTTCCAATCTTGCTTTACAACACGCCCAGGCTGGCGGAGAAGATCCGCATTGCACGTGTGAACAAGGAGCGCGCCACACAGCTTAAAGACAACGCCCAGATCAAGACGCAGCAGCAGGAGTATGATGCTGCATTCAACCTATACGTGCAACGCTCGGGAGCGGCTGCAGCAGCCCAGGTGTGTGACGCACAACTATTTGTGCATCTCTCACTGTCCATACTGTGGATACAATAGACATTAATTGCAGTACGATGAGGCATGCTGCTGTGTATCCGCCTGTGTTCAGCCCAGGTGAGAAACCCACATGTGTGCATACTTCTCTTACTGTGACACACCCCCTTGTATGTATTATCATCTTTGTATTGTGATACACAATTGCGCACATAAGTTCTCTCTCCCTCTCACTCTCTCACTCACACACACACACACTCTCTCTCTCTCTCTTCCTCCATCCCCCCCCCCCTCTCTCTCTCTCTCTCTCTCTCTCTCCCTCTCTCTCTCTCTCTCTCTCTCTCTCTCTCTCTCTCTCTCTCTATGTTTACCTCCCACACTCCTTTCCCTTCCTCAAATGCACACGTCTTTCCCATTTCACTCACAAGGTAACTATACACATGCACACACATGCACATGCACAGGAAGCGGAAGTGCAGGCAAGGCGGAAGGCCATGGCCATAAAAGCAAGGGAGGTGCTGGAGGAGCAGATGGTTGAGCGCCAGGTGTGTGTGTATTTGCGTGTGTGTATGTATGTATGCGTGTATTTGTGTATGTATGTACGTGTGCATGTGTGTGTATGTGATACGTTACAGAAAGTATGTACTCACTTCCCCACTAGTCTTTTGATGGCTGTGCTGCAGCTGTACGTTACGTTTATCACCGTGCTTGCTTCCCCACTAGTCTTTAAATGGCTGTGCTGAAGCTCCCACCACCGCTGTGCTGTAGGGATGCTTTAATCATGTTTAAACTGCTGCGCTGTAAAGATCCTTTAATTCAATCATTACTGCCGCGCTGTATAGAAGCAATCCAACCTAATGGCCACTTATTGACTGTGTTGTGGGGATACCCCTGCTTCCTGACACAGGGTCAATGTGCGTTGGCTTTACCTCCTTTTCATGCTTCCGTCTTTGTCTCCTTTCCGTGCTCTCAGGACTTGCTCAAGCATGCTGAGGAGCAAGCAGTGAGAGAGCGAGCTATGGTGGACCAAGTGGTGGCGCGTATTGCAGCAGAAAACACGGCAGGTGCGCATGCTTGAGCGTGTATGTGCGCGTCTGAACCAGTTGTGTGAACGCAGTACGCATTACTTTATTTGCGTGTGTGTGAACACCGCGTGTATTTTTGACACTGACACTCACACCATTTTGCCCTGTTTAACAAGCCACCAAGTCCTGAGTTTCCGGCAAACATCAAGCTTCTTATGGTGTTCACCCTGTTATTGTGTAATGCAGTGTGTGTGTGTGTGAATACATGTGCATCTAGCCCAGCCATACTACTCTTGGCAGCCCAGTCAGTGTGTATTTTGACGTCATGCAATATAAAGTGCTCCATTAACGTGAAATCCTCGCACACAAAGTTAAATACATTGTACATAGACTGCAAATGTGCTGACAAAGTATCGGAGACAAAGGCTGATATCACTCAACTCTGAACACTGAACTATGCAGCTTACTTTGGGATGAATACACATTCACGCACACGTCAATGTGTATCAACGTACCGATACATGCACCACAAAGGCCAGCCTTTGAGCCAATTAGGTGTTGGATACAAAGGCCTTCATCACTTTGTTCCACATGCGATGCATTTTATTTTGGGGTGAATACACATGTCACACACACGTCAAAGTGTACCAATACATGTACCACAGAGGCCAGCTTGCGAGCCAACAAGGTTTTGGAGACAAAGGCCTTCATTGCTCAATTCCTGGAGCAACAAGAAGCAGCCAAACGTGCACGGGAGGCAAGAGATGCCGCAGAGGAGCAGAAGCGGCAAGATCACTGGACCATGGTGGGTGGGGGGTGCGTGTGTGTGTGTGTGTGAGGGTGAGAGTGTGTGTGTTTGTGTGTAGGTAGCTTGCGTGTCTTGCGGACTGTATGAAACACCTGAATAGAATGTGTGTGTGTGTGAGTGAGTGAGTGGCTTGCATGCACTGCAGAGTGCGTGATGCACTTGAATAGAATACTCACGGTACCAAGTTTTAACTTGGAATAAGCTGTTATGGAGGGATGCTGCAGAAGGGCAGAAGCAGCAAGATCACTGGACTGTGGACGTGGTGTTGTGCTGAGAGGTTGGTCTGTGATGAACCTGAACAGGACACGTCAAAATGACTTGTTAAAAGGTACTTGTCATAACCTACTTGTCGACACGACACGTTAAAACGTAAGAGAACACTGTTTGAAGTTATGTGTATGCGCCTGAGTTACACAGTTCCACGTGTGTGCATGTGTACATGCTCTTAAATTTGGAGGCCAAGTGAGCGTGGGCATGTCCGAAGCAAATAATAGGCTCTTCTCCAAAGAAGAAGAGACATGTATCTTTTCTCTGGTGCTGGTACCCACCTCGTGCTGGGTGCTCCCTCTTAGGCTGCTTTACTCCAGAGGAGATGTCACAATGGCAGGACATCTGCTGAGGCTTCACACAACCACACACACACACACACACACGCACACAGACATGTTTCTAAGAGTTACTGTTGCAAGAGTGTGAACCTCTCGGGGGCGACAGTACCAAGCCGATTCAAATTTAATCACTACTTATGCTTTGATCAGTATCGCAGGATTCCTTTAGGGAACGCCCTCAGGGTACACAAATAGTTTAATTTGATATGGATATATGGATACATTCTGTCCATTATATTACTCGTGCTACTTAACAAATGTTGTATTGGCTTTTCGGCTGCCGGTCAAACGTATCTGTCGTTCTTGTGAGATGTCGTTCCTCTGCTGCAGCTGATCTGATAGGTCTTCCCAAATGGTGAATCAAAAAGCAGATGCAAGCACGCACACATGCACACACACACTCTCACACACACACACACAGACGTACACACACATATAGACATTGCACCTCAATGGCAGATCAGAAAACGCAATGCACACACATACACATATAAACACACTGCATCTCAATGTGCAGGTCAGAGAGCGCAATGCACACATTTACACACATACACCGATATATATATATATATACACACACACTGCATCTCAATGTGCAAATCAGAGAGCGCAATGCACACATTTACACACATACACCGACATATATATACACACTGCATCTCAATGTGCAGGCCAGAGAACGCAATGCACACATTTACACACATACACCGACATATATATACACACTGCATCTCAATGTGCAGGCCAGAGAACGCAATGCACACATGTACACACATACACCGACATATATATACACACTGCATCTATATGTGCAGGTCAGAGAACGCGACGCAGAAGAAGCAGCTCGGCGTGCAGAGCGCAAAGCAGAGGCCGACAGGATGTACGAAAAGGTGTGCGTGTTTGTGTGTGTATATATGTGTGTATATATATGTGTGTGTGTGTGAGATTTGTGTATAAATCTGTCATGAATGTTTGTGTCATCTGTGCAACTGCTGGACAAATGTGAGCTTCTGGTGCACACCAATGTTTTGCGTTTATTTGTTAAATTTTTTGTGTGGCTGTATGTGTGGCTGTGTGTGTGGCTGTTTGTGTGGCTGTATGTGTGGCAAATTGAGAGCCTTGTAATCTTGTAGTGCTTCTCTACCGTAAAGCGCTCTCAACCTTGCTTGCTCGCCCTGTGCTTGCGGCTTATTCGTGTTGTGATTGTTTGTGTCGCACTTCCTGCTGCTCGCACATCACAAAATGCACGTGGGATGTATTTTGTGAACAATCATGCCACGAGCAAGCCTTCCCTAACATCACACAAGGCCTCCTTTGTGTGCTACCTTGATGAATTAGGCGGCAGAATGCACACTCTTGCACAAGCACGCACGCACACACATACACGCACTTACACACACATGCATACACACACACGCACGCACGGACAAACACACGCACACTTGCCTCCCTCATGTAGGTGCGAGGAGACATGGAGGCTGCTGGCAAGCTGCGTGAGGAGGAAGAGGACCTCATCAACCTGCTCCGACAAGGTAGGCTAGTGCACCACGTTGTGTCGTGTGCAAAGTGGCTTTTTTGCATGCTTAGCCAGGGGGCGCTCTGTTTGGCAAGCTAAGCAAAGAGGAAAAGGACTTCATCAACTCGTTCCAGCAAGAAAGGTGCAAGCAATCAGTTTCGAATGTGAGGTTTGTGTGTTACGTACGGCTTGCATGTGTAACCTTGCATGTGTAACCAACCCGCGTTGGCACTCACTGTACGTGTCATGTGTGTGGTGCATGTTTGTATGTCAATGTGTATTGGCAGGGCCGGCTAGAAACCTCACGTGTGCAGTGTTTCTTTTTGGATGAAATCCCCCATTATGATCAGCTTTACTATAAATGTGCAGTGTAATTATGGGTTTCTGGTCCAAACCTGTGTATGATGTCTTATTTGACTATAGTTAGTGAAAATGTCCTGACACACAGGCAGTTCTCTCTAGAGGCAGGAGCATTGGTTTCATAATGCGCCACAATCAATACTTAAAGACGATTTGCAACACACTTGCCCTAAGGCACACAAACGAGCGTGCACACACATGCACGCACACACTTACACACAATTACACACGACACGCGCACTCACACACACACACACACACACACACACACACACACACACACACAGAGGAGGCTGAGGCCAAGCGCATGGCCGATGAAGAGGACAGGCGGCGCAAGGCCGAGCAGATGCGACGTGAGATCCAGCTTGCCAACGAGTACCAGATGCGTCTCAAGGTAATGTCTTGCAGAGGTGTCAGGCATAAGCTGAGTTGAGTCGGATGCGACGTGAGATCCAGCTAGCTAACGACTACCAGATGCGTCTCAAGGTAACGTCTTGCAGAGGTGTCGGCATATAACGCTTTTGTATTCTGTTATTCTGTTATGCAAAACCCTCGAACTGTTTGAGCAGTTTGATGTGCAATATTGGGAATGGAGGATTTAGCTGTTTTGGTGGTCATACTTCACCAGAATATGCTTGTATTGTCTGAAAGATACACAACGTATTGTGATCAATCATTACACAAAAAAATCTGAACTTTTGACCAAAACTTGACCTGGAAAATCCTGTTTTTTTTTACCTGAAATCACGACAAGTAGCAGCAGCACAGTCAGGGGCAACCTCACAAGTACCAATCAGTCAAACAAACAAACGCACACCACACACACACACACACGTGCAGGCGGAGCGTGAGGCACAGCTCAAGGCAGAAGAGGAGGCTTTCAAGGCCAACATGATGGCTCGCTTTGCAGAGCAGGATCGTGTGGAGCAGATGAATGCACAGGTGGGTTTTGAGTGTGGAGATTTGATTTATTATGTGTATAAGTTATTATGGCTCGCCAATTGTCGGGTTGATGCAGATCGCGAGGAGCAGATGAAATTGCGGTTGTGCTTTACAGGTCACCCACTGTTGTCATGCGTTGTTTGGTCCAGAAGAGCAACAGGTGTAGGGGCATCCTAATGTAAGGTGGCGTAGAGCAAAAAATATCCCAAAAATTTAAGCAAGAACTGTACATCTAATTTAAGGGGCATACCCAACCATAAATTTTTCCTGCATACGACGCCCTGCACATAAAAACGAGCCCTTGCATCCCTCTCTTTAGAATCCACACATATCGCTCGGCACTAATAGTCGATGCGCTTCATCTAAACTTTGTCTGATGCCTTCATAATCCAAGCTAAACTAAACCGGACTAAAATTTGTCTAGGTTACACATCTCACTATGTGACCAAGCAATTTGCCCTGTACAAGCTTAAACTCCACAATGACTACTTGTGTTGAAACAAACGCTTGCAGAAACGGCGCATGAAGCAGCTTGAGCACGCACGAGAGGTGCAAAGCATGGTAGAGGACAGGAGACGGTTGTACCAGGAGCAGAAAGCACGGGAGGAAGCAGAGATTGCAGCACAAAGCGCAGAAGAGGTGGGTCAACTTGCTTGTTTAAATTCGTGGTCATCTATGTTGCGTTTGTGGGAGTGGCAGAGGAGACATACCAATTGGCACACACACTTACACACACATACACACACAACCCTTCCTGGTGTACTTGCATCTGTTTTTCAGGCACGCAAGCAAGTCATTTTGGAGTCAGAGAGGCACAAGCTCCTGCGTGAAGCTGCAGAGCTCAAGGAGTTCCTGCCGCGTGGCGTTTTACGGGACCAGTCTGACATAGACTACATCAACAGTGTGCTGGCTGGCACGTCCTTAGCTTGAGTGTCCTGAGAAGTGAACAGAAGAGGGTCAAGTCAAAATTTGACCCATCATTCTATGGTCCTTATAAGCAGACAACTTTTGTGCCGACTGGGTTCGGGAACGACTGTAACATATTTCTCAAGTAGCCGTATGGTAAATGAGTCACCTCTGAACCTGTCACAGGAATGTATGACTCACCGTGCTATTCTTGCTTTGTCGTTATTCTTATTCAAGTAGCGTGAAATACAAAAAATAAGAAAGACAGGAATGACCTCGGTAGCGCAGACCCACCCCGGTGGGGAGGGCAACGGAGAGGTTTCGCTTTCGGGCGCATCCTTCTCCGCTCCACCCCTCCCCCTCGCCAACTCATACAACTTTGCAGACTCGTACAGCAGGTGCGTCCCTTCAATTGAGAAAAATCAGCGATGCGTGCAGCAAGCACCTAATCAGGCGATGTGGCACGCCACCTCTATTTAGATGAAAGTGCCACAATGTGGTTGCTGCTCCCCCTCTCTGCTGAGCTTCTTAAAGAACAGGGCTTACAGATGGGATGCCTGAAATCCTGACTTCAATCTTGCCAAACCCCTGCCAAACCCGGGTCCATCCCCGTACGCAGTGCTGGCTTGGGGCACCTCATCAATGCCGCCAATGAGCAGCAAAGGCGCTCGATGCGCCTGTTCCACACGGTCAGTCTGAACCCTGCTTGCATGCGCAAGCGTATGCTGAACACACACACACACACACACACACACACACACACACACACACACACACAAACACACACACACATACACACACGCACACACACACGCACACGTACGCATGCACTATACACACATACATGCATGCACAGATGTACACACACAAACAAACACATACACGCACACACATATACACAAACACACACAAGTACAGCACACACGAACACACACATGCACGTACACAAACACACATGTATACACGCACACATTAACGCACACACGCACGCACACACACAAGCGTACACGCATACACTTGTACACACATACAAAACATACAAATATACAACACACAAATCCACACATGCGCATACGCACGCTCACAATACTTTTGCTTTTTAATACCTAGTTGCAACGAGTGGCAGAGTTTGAGGCAGAAAAGCAGCTTGCAGTGGAGGAGAGGACCATAAAGCGAGACACACGGCTAGCAGGTGCGTTCAGCACAATGTATGAGGGTTGTGTGGGTGTGGGTGTGTATCAGTGTGCGTTTCCTATCCTACCCCGCAATCAAAACTTGCTGTTGGCTTCACACTCGTGCACGCACACCGACATGCACACAACTGTCAAGTATTTTTAATTCACACTCAATTCACACTCACATACCATGTTTACACTTGTAGAGATTGAAGAAGTAAACCGTGAGGAGGCACGCCTGCGAGGCAAAGCAGCAGATGTTGCACGCGCTCGGAGGGCTGCTCGTTTTGAGGCTGCCGTCCAAGAGGCAGAGCGCAAACGCCAGGCAGCGTTAAACACATGCATGACAGTGGATGACCGCGCGGTGTGTGCATATGTGTGTGTGTCTAAGTGTGTGCATGTGTGTGCGTCTTGCGTGCACGTATGTATGTGTGTTCATGCCTGAATTTAGTATGTGTTGCAGGGGAAAAAACACTCCAACAAAACCTTGTAGTTGGACGACCTCTGGCGTATGCATACTCAAACGCATCTCCTACAAGCAAACTAACCTTCATTGTCTTTTGTACTTGCCCACACGCAGGAGATGTTTGCTCTAGAGAAGGAGCTGATTGCCGCCCGAAATGCAGACAAGTTTGCGCAGACGGACATGCACAGGGAAGCTATCTACCGCGCAGGCGAGGCCATTTTGGAGGACAAGCGGGATTACTTTTTGGTGTGTGTGGCCCTGCGTTTGAGTGTGTGTTTGTAATTGTTTGAGCAAGTATTTGTGTAAATCTATGCTCTCAGCCAGTTTGAGTGTGTGTGTGTGTGTGTGTGTGTGCGCGCGCGCACATTGCAGGCAACCACACTCGTTTTTTTAATTTTGTTGTACAAACAGATGCAAGCGAGAAAGGCTTGTTCAAATGCTGAGTGAGAGAAAGCTGGTGACACTTCATTAGAGAAGCGCAAACGCAATAGACTGTATGCTGATACCACAGGGGAGATTTATAGGTGATGGACGTTCTTAAACCATAACAGGTTTCGCTCACTTTTGGGGGGACTAGCCCATCTCACTGCGCCTGATTTTTTGTGTGCACGTAAAGCTTTGTGCCGTGTGCGCAGCTTTTATTGCTTTTGTCTGCTAGTCCTGAAGTTGGGCATAAGCACACAAACACATACATAAATATAAGCACAAACAATTACACACGCACACATGCATGCACATGTACACACACATATACACACATCCAGGCTAAGATAGATGCGGCCTCCGAGCTGTCACGGCAGAAGGAGGAGCTACACAAAGTGGAGATGGAAATCAAGGTAAGCATATGACGACATTTAGACATGCAGACGCACGGTCGCCCCCATGAAAAACCCACCCTACCAGTCCCACAGCTCTCCACTAGATTCTAAGCCCCCTATAACTCATCTTAATGCTAAAAGACTTGATGTTGGATTTAAATCTTTGACATTTGCTAAAAAATTGGCATTCTGGGGGGTTCTATGGGGCCCGCTGCGTAGTTTGCACCCACTATGGCAGGGAAAAGGTGCTTTTCTGAGGTTGCCCCGATCGACCTCTGCTTCACGATATAAGCATTGTTAATGTTGTATAGCAGTACTGCAATGTCGAATTCGGGGCAGGGGTACTGGGAATGCCTGCGAGTGGGAGGCACTCACACAAGGGACACAGAGGGAAAAGAGAAAATCTGTCGCTCCATACCTGCTTTGAGTTTCCTCCCAGTTTTTGCTCTTAGCGTTGCAGGCAAATTAAATGGCTTCGACAAAATTAAAATGGGGTCAATCAGTCGCCTGGTTGATTTTAAGCATATTTATTTAATTATTTCCACCTGGCATTGGCCCAAATATCTCCCCAGCCTCTGCACCTCTCCCCAACCTTCAAGCATGCGCTGAAAGGGAAGAAAACTAGCTATCCAATGCATGTCTTAGGTCACGAAATGGTGGAGTGGGTGCAGAGATATGCTTGCGCAAAGTTAAGTGAGACTCTTTGGCTGGAAGGGGGATGAGTTTTTCACGGGGGCAACCGCACGCAAAGGAAAATGAAATCAAAAAGGGGCCGTCGCATTAGCTGAAGTGTTTTGATGCTTGGACTGAGAAGGATACAGACAGCAGAGCTCTAGTGCGTACGCGTGACACAGACGTTGATACATAAACTCACACACAAATAAAGTGTACACAGCATATACAATACACACATACGGCACACATACACAGTACACACACATGCAGAAACACACACACATATGCGTGCACACACACACACACACGCACACAAACACACACACAGACTTGCGAACACACACATACACTTAAACTCACACACACGTGTGCGCGTGCGCAGGCAGAGGAGGATTACCTCCAGCAGCAAGCCCGGGACGCCACCAAGAGACGAGCAGAGTTAGACCTGGAAATGCGCACTTCTACCTTCCTGACTAAGGCCAATGATAAGGATCGCAAGCTGAGTAGGCAACTCAAGGTGTGCTCATAGCCTGATGAGTTCGTACTCACGACTGTGTATGTGCTCGCAACATTTTGTGCATGCTGCGAGCAGAAGTAAGTTTCTGCGTACATGCGTTTGTGCGTCAACATTCTCTGAATACAGAGGAGCGCAAGCTGAGTGGCAAGTCAAGGAGACACACCCGCGTGCTGGGAAGTTTTAAGTCAAGGCTTGCAGTTGTGGTTTTGAGCTGAGGCAGCAACTTACGTAAACACCCCCGCGTAAGCAAATGCTCGCATTTATGGGTCTGGTGTTTGGTCAGTCCTCTGTAAGGAGCGTTTTTAGGGGTTTGGTCAGTCAGTCGGTGTTTGGCCAGTAAGGGGGTGGTCAGTAAGGGGGTCAGTAAGGGAATTTGGTGTTTGGTGTTTGGTCAGTCCTTTGCAACGAGCGTAAGGAGCGTAAGAACTAAGGCGGCAACTAAAAATGTTGAGGCTCGCCTTGGGCTTGTATATTAATTTTTCTGCTGACACGATTGAATCTAGGCACGCTTGAGCCCAGGCACGCTTGAATTCAGACACGCTTGAATCTAGGCACGCTTAAATCTAGACACGCTTGAATGCAGACATGCTTGAATCAAGCACGCTTGAATCCAGGCACGCTTGAATCCAGGCACGCTTGAACCCAAGCATGCTTGAATCCAGGCACGCTTGAATCCAGGCACACTTGAATCCAGGCACGCTTGAGTCCAGGCACGCTTGAATCAAGCACGCTTGTATCCAGGCACGCTTGAATTAAGCACGCTTAAATTCAGACACGCTTGAATCCAGACACGCTTGAATCCAGGCACGCTTGAATCCAGGCATACTTGAGTCCAGGCACGCTTGAGTCCAGGCACGCTTGAGTCCAAGCACGCTTGAATCCAGGCACGCTTAAATGCAGGCACGCTTGAATTTAGGCACGCTTGAATCCAGATTGTTGTGTAGCTTTGCAGGAGCTGGTTACCCTGCATGAAGCAAAGCAGTGGCTCAGCAAATTTGAGTACACTTAAGGCACTGTGACACACACACACACACAAACAGAACACACACACACACAAACAGAACACGCACACACAAAACAGAACACAAACATCTACACCACGTGGTTCCTTACGACTGCAAATGTGTATTCACGTGGCAGGAGCTGGCGGCCCTGCGTGAGGCAAAGCAGCGGGAGGCGCTGGAGCATTTTGAGTACATCGAGCTGCAAGTGAGTGCTGGAAGTTGGTTGGTTGCTGCCAAGCAACCCTGAGAGTCCCCCGGGGGGGGGGGGGTGTTCAATTGATGGGATGGAGCTTGAAGAGGCACTCTCATCTGAAGAGAGAAGAAGTGGCGTGCCACATCGCCTGATTAGGTGGCGTGTACATCGCCTGATTAGGTGCCACATCTCCTGATTAGGTGCTTGCTGCATGTATACTGCATGTATATTGCTGCATGTATATACTGCATGTAAATTGCTGCATGTATATACTGCATGTATGTTGCTGCATGTATCGCTGTACACTCTCAATTGAAGGGACTCACCTGTGGCGTGCGAGTCTGCAAAGAAGTATGAGTTGGCGAAGGGAAACAAAAACTACGCAGGCAGTGAAAACCACTCCCCACATTGGAATAAGGAAATGAAAGCCACTTTGGTACCTGAGTACCGTGAAACTTCTTTACCGGCAGACAGCAAAGGCCCTGTCAGAGAGGACCAACAGAGTACCAGAAGGAGGAAAGAAGTCACAAAGAGACTGGGGTACCAGCCTCAAACAAGCAAGAGCACCAAGCACAGAAATTGCAGACAACTAAGGCCCTGTCAGAGAAGGGTGGAGCGGAGAAGGGTGCGCCCGACAGTGGCACCTTTCGGTTGCCCCCTACGAGTGTCTGTGTGTGATAAGTTTATGGCATCAAACACGTCGTGGCCCCATACGAGTGTCTGCGTGTAATAAGTTTATGGCATCAAACACGTCGTTGTCCCTCCCACTAGGGTGGTGGGCCTGTGCTACCGAGGTCATCCCTGTCCTTATTTTTTATTATTCGCCCTACTCGTTTTAGAATACAATAACAAAGCCTGGGCCCGATGGGTAATTAATAAATTTCTGGAACAGGTTCAGAGGGAACTAAACCAACCATATATTTAGTTATAAAATACGTTACAGTTGTTCTCTAACCCAGTCGACACAAAAGTTGTCTGTTATAATTAGGGTTGGCCAGAACCCTATGTATACCCCGTATATGACCGTATACGTGGTTATTTCCCTGCAAAAAATGCCGTATATACACCATATATATATGGTTCTGGCCAACCCTAGTTATAAGGACCATAGAATGATGGGTCAAATTATGACTTGACCCTCTTCTGTTTGACACTCAAGCTAAGGACGTGCCAGCCAGCACACTGTTTTTGTAGTCTATGTCAGACTGGTCCCGTAAAACGCCACGCGGCAGGAACTCCTTGAGCTCTGCAGCTTCGCGCAGGAGCTTGTGCCGCTCTGACTCCAAGATGACTTGCTTGCGTGCCTGAAAATCAGACGCAAGTACACAGGAAGGGCTTGTGTGTGTGTGTGTCAATTGTGTACTGTCTCCTCTGCCACTCTGAATCCAGATGGCTTTGTAGCTGGTCAGAAGACTTGACGTAAGTCAACCCTCACGTAACTACAAACAGCTATCAATACACGCAGCGCAATACAAACAACAATCAATAATACAGCGCAACCATCAATAACAACCATCAATACACGCAGCGCAATACAAACAACAATCAATACACGCAGCGCAATCAACCCTTTCACGCAAGTACAGACGAGATGATTGGGCTGATATTTTGCCCTCCTAGCACCTAATAGCTCCACGTAAACGCAGGCACAAGAGGCGGCTGCAAAGGACAGCAAAGAGCACGAGTAGCTGCACACACACACACAAACACACACTCACACGCACGCATGCATGTACACACACTCACACACACACACACACGTATACACACTTGTAGGCACAAGAGGCTGCTGCAAAGGACAGCGCAGTGAGAGAGCAGCTGCGTGGGCGCCTTGACGAAAAGAAGGCGAAGGTGGATATGTTTGCAATGGAATCGCTGTTAAACTGGTTGCATATTCAACACACGCAAGTGGTGATGGTGGTGATGGTCGGATCAAGGTCGTCCAGATAGCGTGTTTTGTTGTTTATAATAATGATACTAATTTGTTCTCACGCTCTTGCCTGAAGAAAAAAAGGAAGGCTGAGGGTACAAAGCGGGCAAAGCGTGGTCATTTTGACTGCTTTGATTTCCTACCCAAAGTATGCCGTCCTGCTGACCCTTTTGTTTGTCCCCTCCAAGTTTGAGGGTCAGTGCTGGGAAAAACCACTGTGCAGTGCTGCTGGAGTTGGTTGAAAACAAATTCACAAAAAGGCAAAAAGTTTTGCAGGTAGGAATTTGGGCGGGCGGAGCCCTTGTATTTAACAACTGTGCAGCAGTGCTGCTGAAGTTGGTTAGATTCATGTAACCTTTACCAGGCTTGCCCCTCTGTATTCTCTTTCAAACTGTCAGATGTACATATGTAGCTTTGCCCAACCTTTAGTGCTTTTCAGTGTCTTTCAAACTGTTGTATTTAACTTTGCCCAACCCCAAGTGCTTTTCAGTATTGTCGTACCGTGAGACCATAGATGCACTTTAATGAGCATGTGTACACGTGCGCATAAACACACACACACTGACACACGTGCGCACGCACACGCGCACACATGTGCACACACACGTAAACTCACAAACTCACACTCACAAACTCACACTCACACCATCATGCACAGGTGGATGCCCGTGTGCAAAGCATGCAGCGTGCATACTCGCGTGCACTCAAACGCGCATACACGCATACATTGATCCAGGTGGTTGCCTTTTCTGCAGAGTGTGCAGCGTACAATGAATACGCACGTGCACACACACAAACACACAATTATACACAGGTGGATGTTGTATTTGCAGGGCATGTAGCGTACACACACAAACACACACACAGATACACACACACAAACACACAAACACACTCACAGGTCGATGCCTTGTGTGCAGAGCGTGCAGCACACTCACATTGGCACATCCACACGCACACACACATCCATACACACACATCCACAAACACACACATACAAACATACACACATACACACACGTACATGATATATACACACAGGTGTATGGCCTGTGTCAAGAGCGTGCAGCACACTCCAATTGACAAATTATCACGCACACATATAAACACACATATGTACACACATCCACACACATATACACACACACACACACACACATACAAACACATGCACATACACGTACATGATATTTGCACACAGGTGGATGCCCTGTGTGAAGAGCGTGCAGCCCTCACAGAGCAGCTGTCTCGTGTACGCCACTCTATGACATTGCAGGTGTGTAAGTGTGTTAAGTTTGTATGTGTGTGTAGGTGTAGGGTGTGTGTAAGTGTGTGTGTCGATGCCGAACGTTGTTGTGGGCTTAGTGTGTGCTTGCATTTGCGTGTGGATATGTTGTGCGGTTATGTATGTGTGTATGTATGTGTGTGTGTTTGTGTATGATCTAGCATGTTTGTGTACGTACTGTGTGCTCTAAGGAGGTAAGTGCTTTAATTTGGTTGCAAGTTTGGCAAGTGCTCAGAGGCAGGTTCGGTTGTAAGTTTCAGTTCGTGAGTTCAATTGCATGTGCAAAAGGTATCATCTCTTTGGAGCAAACATACATAGGAGGGTATTGTTCTCCTTCCAGGAACTCCAACTGAAACTGAAGTAGCAGGTTGCAATACATACAGCATTCCATACACACACATGTTACACACACGCACGCACTTGCACACTAGCAAACACTCACACAATTGCACACACCCCCAAACTCTCTCATTCATACACATACTTGCACACACGCACACACTCACACACACTTGCGCACACACACATGTTACACGCGCACACGCACTTGCACACCACAAACACTCACACTCACACAAACAACTAAACTCTCTCATTCCCACACACACAAACACACACTCTCTACCTCTCTTTCTCTCTTTCACGACCACACACTCACACACTCACACACTCACACACTCACACTCACACCACGTACACACAGGAGGGCGTGGTGCGCCACTCTATCGACATGCTGCGGCAATCAGGCACCTCGTTCTGCATGCCCCACAGTATTGCACGCTCCTTGACAGAGCTAGGCACTGCCTCCTACTTCCCACGTGCCTCTATGGTCATGGCCTCAGGAGGGCTGCCAGGTGTGTTATTTTGTGTGTGTGTGTGTGTATTGTGTGTGTGGCTGTTCACGTATGTGTGAATTTTGGTGTGCGTGCCTCTATGGTCATGGCCTTGGGAGGGCTGCCAGGTGTGTTATTTGTGGGTGTGCTCTGTGTGTGTGGCTATCCACGTGTTTGTGATATTGGGTTTGCGTGCCTCTATGATCATGGCTCCAAGAGGGCTGCCAGGTGTGTTGATTGTGTGTGTGCTCTTTGTGTCTTTGTGTGTGTGCATGTGTTTGGGGGTAATGAGGACCAAAGTAACATAGAGGTCGCCCACACCACCCACACACACACAGAGGAAGACAGCAATTGCCTGGAGTAAGGTGAGTTAGTAGCATGAACAGAGCATGCACAGACATGCACAACGAGCCTGAATTGTTTTGAGATGAGCCTTGAAAACATGCAGAGATGACACAACAAAAACACAACCAAACTCCCATACACACACGCACACACACACGCTTGGGGAGCGAGGTAGCAAGCACACACACACACACGCACACACACACACGCACACATACACACACACACAAACACACACACACACAGAGCCTGACCTGACCTCTTTTGTAGGGCCAGCCAGATATATCACACCGGACAAACATATTTTCATTGCCAGAAGTTCCGTTCATACAACGTTTGATGCGAATCATAGATGGAACTGACCGACACCACTCTTTTTGGCTAGAGACAAGCCTTGGAAGCATGCAGAAATGGCAATACAAATGCACAACCATACACAGATCTACACACATAAATTTGGTCTTTTGACTCCGGCAAGCCTTAGCAGGGCAGCAGACCTGGCAGCTCTTCTGACTCGTTCAGTCATGAAATGTCAAAGGGAAGCAAACTATACGGTGCACACACACACACAGGGACACTCCAAAAAGACACACACCATCCCTCTAACACAAACACGTAACACGCACTTGGCAGCCCTCCTGAGGCCATGACCATAGAGGCTCATGGAAAGCAGGGTGCATGCACACACACACTCTCTCTCTCGCTCTCTCGCTCTCGCTCTCTCCTCTCCCCCCCTCTCTCTCTCTCTCTCTCTCTCTCTCTCTCTCTCTCTCTCTCTCTCTCTCACTCTCCCACTCCCTCTCCCTCTCCCTCTCCCTCTCCCTCTCACTCTCTCTCTCTCTCTCTCTCTCTCTCTCTCTCTCTCTCTCTCTCTCATTTCCTACTATCACAGGCATGCGTATTCGCTGGGGCCATCAACTCCTCACATTACCAAGCTCTCTAAATCACTTGTTCATGCTTCAAGCCATGTCACAACGCAGTCAGGGCATTTTTTAATTCCCTACTCTCTTTTCCCCCCTGTTGCTATACAGGCATGCGCAGCGCTGGGGCAATCAAGTCCTCCTCCACATCCACTTCACCAACAGCATCTGCCGCCAACCGTGAGTAACACAAAAAGCAGATCTGGTGCACCGAAATCAAAGCATAACTTTGTGAATGTGGGTTCCATTTGAGCCTCCCCCATCCGCCTTACCCAAAGAATCAGCCGCCAACTGTGAGTTAGCAAGACTGCTTGTGTGTGAATCATGGCCTTTCGGACAACCTGTGTATTAAATGCCGGTACAAGCATAGGTAAAACGAGTATTCGTGTGTGAATAATGGCCTCTCAGACAATCTGCGAATGCCAAGTACAAGCAGAACTTAATCCAGGAAGCAGGTTGTGGTTGTGTGGGCTTTACTGCATACGCCACCATAATCACACACGCAAGCATGCGCACACACACACACACACATTTTTCCATCACAAACATGCATGCCATGCTGGAAAAGGCATTAATGCGTACAAGCGCTAATGTGACAAACATGAGCAACCAACCCCACTGTTGACAAAAAACGCATACATACAAAACACACACACACACACATGAACTGTCACGATTACACACAGGAGTACACAGGCAGACGTCTACGGTCCTTCTCACGCAAACACACAAACACACACACACACACACACACACACATATACCTTACTTACACACACAAACACATGTGCCTTACACACACAAACACACGCACCACATAGGCAAATGCTCAAGGCCTCTGAGTGCTGCTGCTGCTGCTGCACTGTGTGCTTCTTGTTGAGTGAAGAGGTACACACACACATACGCACACACACATGACATAGGCAAACGCTCAAGGCCTCCGAGTGCTGCTGCTGCTGCTGCACTGTGTGCTTCTTGTTGAGTGAAGAGGTACACACACACATACGCACACACACATGACATAGGCAAACGCTCAAGGCCCCTCAGTGCCGCTGCTGCTGCATTGCGTGCTTCTCGTGGGGGTGACGGCCTAGAAGGTACAGGCCACACAAATGCCATGAACAAGGGCAGGCTAAGGTGAGAGGGGTAGAACGAGTGTCAAATGATGAAGAACGTCCTTTGATTCTTTTGGTGGGGAGAACTTTTGCACCCAGTCAGGAGCTTGTCAGAATCATAACTTTTTGAAGTAACATGTCGATTAAATTATAAACTACATATCAGCCCAGCCAAGCCCCACCCAAAAAGGGGGAATTGATGCCCCTGTCCTGAATTGCACATCTGAGGTCACCTTATGGTTTCTATACATAAATGTAACACTTCTGCATAAAAAATAATGAGTTTGGGGTCAAGGGTGAGAGTGAGGGGCTGGATATGTGCCGTTTCCCTGCCAAAAGGTGGTACGGGTGTAGAAATGCGGGTTTTGGTCCGGATTTCACCAATTCTTTTGTTCCCAGGTAGGTTTAGGGTCAAACCATACCCATCAAAGCAAAAAAAAGGGGGGTGAAAATTTGCCCCTAAGGCCCCGGTTACACTAGCATTTTTTCGCTAATTTTTCGCCCAAAAATGAATAATGTTTTCATCGGAATTTGCAGTCACACAGTGAAAATTTTTCAGCCAAAAACTCTATCTTAGCAAAAACTGTTGGAGGCGGTCACACGGGGAAAACTGAAACTTTTTTCACTAAATTTTCGTTCGGTCCCAAGCACAGAGAGTGTTCCCACAGCTCTCCATGTTGTGCCCAGCTCTTCTCATGGCATGGCTAGCCACCATGCCAAAGCAACTGTCGACCTTCTCAGAGTGGGCCCTTACCACTCTCGTGCCAGCCGTCTTCTTGCTCTTGGAGGCGTGCAACGCGCCCAACCCCGGCCCTGCTCAGCTTGGAGCATGCCTTGCCCTGGTCCATGGCTTAGGGCAGGGGCAGCCTGGCAAGAGACCCAGAAGTGTTTGGAGCATCCGGCAGGTGGGGGGAGGAAACTTGCTTGCACAAGCGTGCAACACAGCTTGCACGCATGCAAGCACGCATGTGCACACGGCTTATATGCACAGCTTGCACACAGCTTGCACGCATGCAAGCACGCATGTGCACACAGCTTATATGCACAGCTTGCACACAGCTTGCACGCATGCAAGCACGCATGTGCACACAGCTTATATGCACAGCTCGCACACAGCTTGCACGCATGCAAGCACGCATGTGCACACGGCTTATATGCACAGCTCGCACACAGCTTGCACGCATGCAAGCACGCATGTGCACACGGCTTATATGCACAGCTTGCACACAGCTTGCACGCATGCAAGCACGCATGTGCACACAGCTTATATGCACAGCTCGCACACAGCTTGCACAGAACTCATGTGCACATGGCTTGCACAAGGCTGGCTGCCAGCCTGTCCGGCCTCCTCCACCAAATGTTCTAACATGCTGAGTCCCCTGGCTGCAGCCTGCACCTCCTCTGCCCTCTCTGCTGCCTTCCTCTTGCCTCTCTGCGTCCGCTGCTGCACCGGGACCTGCTGCTGCACCTTTGACTGTGAAGAAAGGGGGGGCAACCCCAGCCCCTTATTTTGCTTTGCCATTTTTATTGCTAATATAATAACCATGAAAGAAGTCAGATTAAATCCGAAATTTGTGATCTGGGGGTGTTAGGAGGTCAAAACACACCATCAGGGAGCATCCCTGAGAAAGTTTGGAAGTTGGCCCTAAGTGAAAAATTTTATCGAAGAACGTTCCTTTGAAAACTTTTTTGGGTGGTTGGGGTGGAAAAATTTGGGGCACTGTGTAACCAGACAATTTTTCGCCCAAAAAATATTGAAGTGAAAATTTTTCCTCATATTTTAGCGGAATAATCCTAGTTTAACCGGGGCCTAAAGGACTTAGTGCGCGGGCCTGTTTGCTGGGCAAAAATAATGCATTTCTGGAAACCCCGGAAACACGCTTACTGGCCATGACCTGAGTGTCGGGAACTCTTCAGCATGCTCCCAAGGCATACCCTGTCAAGTTCTATGGTCTGGAACGCTGGGGCTGGGCCATGATGGGCAGCGACAGCTGAGATTTTTAAAAGCCATCAACTCTAGTTTGCACTAGCAACCTTTCACAAAAGAAGCAACTCTTAGTATTATAATGGCATCCAAAATCTTCAATGACAACTCACCTAGTGGCCTCACGGGCCAGCTACGGCAAGCCAGTAATTGCTATTGATAGTCATTGTTATATTTGTTTCAATGAATAAGCTGCAAGAATTGGTTCTCGGATTCATGCAGGGAGAAAAAGGCTGAAGCTTTTTGAAATTTCCCCGCCAAAAGGGTGTTCAAAATCGGACCTTCACCCCAGACCCCCGGACCTTCACCAAAATGTCCCCAATATTATTGCAAACACCCCTGGTAGATTGCTGGCGCCAGAGGGGAGCTTTTGGAAATTCACTTTCTGACAGGGATTTCCACCCTGCCCACCTGGGCACCTCCCGCCACAAACTGAGTGTGCACGGATGCTTAGATATATCTAGTTAAGGGTCATGGATACTTAAATGTACTTTTCGGCTTTGGGGCAAGAACTCTCGCAGGGATGGCTGGCCTGACTACATATTTGAAACCCTAATCGATTGGCATATAAAATGAGTTGATTTTGAGGGGGGTGGGCGTCCAGGGGGGTCAAGAATATTTTGGGTGGTGCCAGGTGGTGCTCTAGATGGGATGGCCAATTTCACGAAAAAAAAAATATGTATGTGTGTGTTTGGATCCACAGCTCAAACCCGTTTGACTGGCACCCTTGTTGGGTGATTTGATTTAAAGGGGGGAACGGGTGCCTGGTCACAGATACACTTAAGGTGCCCCCAAGTAGGCCGCAGGGATGTGCTCAGGCAAATGACCAGCAAATGCCTGCAAACCTGCATTGCAATATGCGTAATCTGCGTAAATGAAGCAAAATAACGAATTGGCAAAGGTTTCGGCTAGGTTTGTGCACACCAACCAGGTGATCAGTGCAAGAGCGTGCACGAACCGGTGTTTGCTCTATAACTCCTCTACAAGCTGTTGCCACCTGGTAGGTAGTGAATAGTCGACAAATGAATGCCCACTTTATAAGGAGCAGATTGACCCCCTTTTTTACTAGTGTGGGGGGTCAGGAAAGGGGGTCATACCCATGGGGGTGGGGGGTCATTTTGGGCCTGAGGCCCAAAACCCTCACGGGAGTGTCAGGAATGTTTCTTACAGGCTCAGCAGTAGTTAAGTTGAACAAGGTCTCAGGTCAGAGGGTAGGGCGCGTATGGAAGGCCACCAAAACGCCATGCACAAGGGCAGGCTAAGGTAAGAAGCGGACCTACCGGAGTCTTACAAACCTCCTCATTGCTGCAAGCAGGCACGGACAGGTTTTTGTGAACAAAGCAGGTTTGCTACAAGTCGAACCATGTATATACGGTGTTTTGGGCAGGGAGATCACCAAATATACGGTCATGTATGGTATATATATATATATACGGTTCTGGCCAACCCTACAGGATTTCCACATGCCAAACCATTGACTTTGTTCTCTGCACCCAGGAGAAGTTATGAATAAGGGCAGGTGTGGGGGAAATGAACAAGTTATTGCTCTGTCGCTTGCTTGTGTTGAGATATGCAGTCATACCACAGGCACACAACACGCAACCAAACATACAATCTTACATGAACCAGCATACACACTCATGCACAAAAAATTACACACACACACACACACACACACACACACCAACATACGTCCCCACCCATGCATGTGATCCTCTCACACACACACACACACACACACACACACATACACACACACAAACACGCACACACGCACACACACACACAGACAGACAGACATACACAATCATACACAAACCGGCAAACATGCACGCACCAACACACACATACAGACACACAATCATACACACACAGCAACGATGAGCAGCATGGCAGAGGACCGGAGCCAGGCCTGGCGCGCGTGGCCTCCAGACGTGAGGATGAGCTTCGCCGTGTGCTGCGTGAGGAGATCGACAAAGAGACGGAGCGGCAAGCCATCCTGTCAGGTAGGAGGGGCGTATTTGTGCGCAGTGGCGTGTGTCTCTTTGGTGGATTTAGTGTTGTACAAGCCATCCTGTCAGGTAGGAGGGGCGCATTTGTGCGCAGTGGTGTGTCCTGTGCGGCAAGCCCTTCTGCCAGGTAGGGGTGCAATTGTGTGCAGTGGTGTGTCATCTGGTGGGAAAAGTGTAATATAATGCGTATGCGTGTGTGTATAAAATGTCTACTTGAGGGAGGGGTGTGCTTTGCTGTATGCTTGTAATGAGAGTAATATAGTGTATGCATACAATTTGTCTTCGTGAGGGGTGAGCTTTGCTGTACTCTTGTAGTGATTGTAATATATGTATGCGCATAGTATGCCTACGTGAGGGGTGTCCTTTGCTGTACGCTTGTGGTGAAGGGAGCAAGAAGAGACAAGCCATCCTGCCAGGTAGAAAGGGTGCGTTCACAGTGCCCTTTAACCCCAACAGTAATACACAGTGTTTTTTTGTGTGTGAGGGCGTGGTGTTAGAGCAGTGTGGTCTTAGTCCAGTGCGACGCTAGTGCAGTGTGGTGTGGTGTGAGTGCGATGTGGTGTGGTGTGGTGTTAGTGCAATGTGTTGTGGTGCTCGTGCAGTATGGTGTGGTGCGAGTGCAATGTGGTGTGGTGCTAGTGCAGTGTGGTGTGGTGTGAGTGCGGTGTGGTGTGGTGCTAGTGCGGTGTGGTGTGGTGTGGTGTGAGTGCAGTGTGGTGTGGTGCTAGTGCAGTATGGTGTGGTGCGAGTGCCATGTGGTGTGGTGCTAGTGCAGTATGGTGTGGTGCGAGTGCAATGTGGTGTGGTGCTAGTGCAGTGTGGTGTGGTGCTAGTGCAGTATGGTGTGGTGCTAGTGTGGTGCGAGTGCAGTGTGGTGTGGTGTGATGCTAGTGCAGTGTGGTGTGGTATGAGTGCGGTGTGGTGTGGTGCTAGTGCAGTGTGGTGTGGTGTGAGTGCGGTGTAGTGTGGTGCTAGTGCAGTGTGGTGTGGTGTGGTGCTAGTGCAGTGTAGTGTCAGTGCAGTATAGTGTGAGTGCATGACGGTGTGCATGCAGTGTGGTGTTGGTGCAGAGTGGTGTTGGTGCGGTGTGGAGTACGCGTGTGTTTTTTTCTATGTGGTGTAGGGAAGAGCTTCACTATGTGGTTTTAATAAAGGACACAGCACAGAGATGAAGAAGCAAACCCTTTTGTGTGAGGTGAGGAGTGGCACCCTACCAGCAAATTGTGACCGTCCATAGATTGTTCATGGCTTGAGGAAGTGAACAGGAATGAGGAGGTGAACAGGAGTGAGGAGGATAACAGGAGTGAGGAGGTGAACGGGAGTGAGGAGGAGAACAGGAGTGAGGAGGAGAACAGGAAGGAGTGAGGAGGAGAACAGGAGTGAGGAAGTGAACGGGAGTGAGGAGGTGAACGGGAGTGAGGAGGTGAACAGAAGTGAGGAGGAGCAAAGGAGTGAGGAGGAGAACACGAGTGAGGAGGTGAACAGGAGTGAGGAGGTGAACGGGAGTGAGGAGGAGAACAGGAGTGAGGAGGTGAACAGGAGTGAGCGGTCCGTCAGGTAGCGATCCAGGTAAGAGGACGTAGCGTCCTGCAGTTCTGATCTGTCAGAGGTAGCAATCGGCAGGTAGAGGAGGTAGGCAGGGGCGAGCGGTCTGTCATGTAGCAATGTGTAGGTTAGGTAGTCATTTGTGGAATTAAACTTCCGTGAGTTCGTACTGTTTAACGAGGCCCGCTGCATGATGCTCGTTGGTTATCAATTAGAGGGGCCTATCTAGCAAAAAGTCCAAGCAACCTGATTGAACACTCACACACTTGATGTGAATCACGCATATAAGCCCTGCATGCAACACACACACACAGCAATCACACATACTCACACGCACACAACAGGCACCACAGACCCATCGGAGTTGGAACGCCTGCAGCACACCTTCACCCAGGAGCGCGAAGAATCCAAGAGGAGAATTCTGGCACTGTCCACGGCAGCCTCAGCTCCCTCCGATGCAGGACCTGTTGTTCCCAGGCAGGCAAGACCGTCCACAAACCAGTAGAAACAGCCGTTCAGTACTTGAGATTTGTACAGACTTTGTCTGCGCGTGCCACACGGACGGCGCCGCCTTTCTCCCCTTTTTTGTTGCTGTTTGACATGGATGGAAATCGGTGCAATTGACATGGGATCGGTGCAATTGACATGGGGATTGATGCAATTGACATAATGGAAATCGGTGCAATTGACATGGAAATCGGTGTTAGAAACAGGTCCGGCTTTCTTTGTTGTATTCCATATGCGGGTCCGCAGATGTTATAGCCTGAGTTTTTGGTGACCTCGGTTTTTTAATTACCATATCCTTAAAAGTGTATAGATCCAGGAGCAGGAACTCGTTCTTTGAGCACTTTAAAGTCTGTGCATGTGCATTATACTTCAGGGTGGATGTCAGCGTACATATCTTTTGTAGGTCTTCTTTTTCGTTTGCTAATCTTCTGGTGCTGTTTCTGCTTTGCCACGTTAGCAGTTGTTTTGTATACAAGCCAGGAGATGGGATGGTGCTGTACACGCCAGGTTACCATCTGCTACTTTCCTTAATTTATGGATCCTTCGCCTACTATAAATGTATAGATCCTGTGCCTTTTTGGATCCTTCGCCCATCCTTCGCCTTTATGGATCCTCCGCCTATCCTTCGCCTGTATGGATCCTTTGTCTACTAGGAATTTCTAAATCCTTCGCCTACTGCCGGCCTAAGTACCTTGTTAACATGTATCACATGCACATGGAGGACGCACGGCTATATTCCCATCAGTGGGAATTCAAAGACCCCTCACTTTTAAGTTAAAAGTGATGGCCTGGCCTTTGCTGAAAAGGGCGAATTAACATTGGCGTATCATGCATAAAGGGAGGGATTCCCAAGCAATCCTCATTCGCGCATAAGGGTAAGGGTAAGGGTTACACAGCTATATCCGCCAGCGAGGGCAGTTGAGCTATAGCAAAAAAAAAAAGGCAGCTTCAAGAAAAGAAGGAGGCCAGACTGAACAAGACACCAGAAAAAGAGACAAGGTCAGTGATCAAACAGAGCAAGGCATTTGTCCGCAAAGTCAGCTACTCCTACGGCATCAGGCTGATTGATGAAGTCTCTCAGGCGAGCAGTGCTACCTGCTGGTATGGCATCAAACAGGTGCTGGAATTGATTGCGCAAGCTGACCAGCTGAGCATCAGGGCAATCCAGAATAACGTGTGCTTCATC
>Ga0307963_1000336_pt1 | contig 30036 bp, 38 predicted proteins | sample OrgLakmetagen594_FD_201829 | JGI IMG/M metagenome (GOLD analysis project Ga0307963, IMG submission 201829) | Saline water microbial communities from Organic Lake, Antarctica - #594 | ecosystem: Environmental > Aquatic > Non-marine Saline and Alkaline > Saline | place: Antarctica: Organic Lake... | reverse complement strand
CCCCCCCCTGCTGGATGACCTTTCCCTCTTCTTCCCATCTCACAGTGTCATTCTCACTTCACAACCCGGAACTACACTTATAATTTTACCGGGCACCCCGGAATCGCAGGGGCCGTCGTCCTTGCAAATTTCCGAGGTACCCAGACCAGTTTTGGGCCAAAATTTTGTTATTTATTCCGGACCTCGGACGGGTTGTTCTTCCCTGGTATATATCTCCCCGTCCGGAATCCCTAACACGGTTCAGGCCAACCCTGAATAGAAATGGCTGCAAATTTAATATCACGTGAGTCTTCCCTGTGAGAAATCTACCATGATGTAGCAAAGCATTTCAGGACCTCTATATTATACACACCTTTGCACTCCTGCCAACTCATATTTAGCTGGGAAGGGCCCAGACAGATGTGGAGACAATCCCAACCCCTTAACTAACTGCCTAGTGCCGCAGCAACCAAAGATGTTGTTCAATCATTACAATGCTTATAACGTATTTAATGGCTTACCAGGGGTGGCAGCATGTAGAAAATGCGTGTTGTAAAAGCAATTGATGATTGCGAAGTTCATGCCCAAAAGCATTCACTACTTGAAAAGTCAATGGCATGCTTCCCTGCTATTCTCTTTAACACGCAGGCTTTTTGCCCATCAAACAGGCACATGCAAGGAGTCTCTGGGGCAGATGTTCAAAAGTATTTTGCTTTAAACAACTGTACCTGAATCAAAAATGGTGATGCGGTTTAAACCAAAGCTTACACTTGTGTACTCATGCCACCTTTTTGCACAAAACTAGACCCCTGACATTGTCCCAGGACCCCAGTTCCACTTACTGAAATGCAGAGTTCATACATCTATTACGTTTTTTGCTAGCTCAAAGTGCATTCTAGGACCCTTAGAACTTTGCACTGACCTAGGTAGGGAAATACACATTTGGAAAAGGCACATTTAGAGTGCGGACTGACACAGCGCGTAATGTATCAAGGAGTACTCATTCAGGGTTTCAGGTTGCCCACAGCGGTTGCAGGTGCAGTGAACTTGCAGAAGACCTTAGAAAAGGCGTCGCAAACGCACCTTGTCATAGCGGTCAGCCAAGGCCTTCAGCTCCTTCACCACCTTGTCATTTGAACTAGAGTGGCTTTGGAAGTTCTGCAGCACAAGCCCAGCTGTCCAGGCCTTCTTACTCAGGTTCAAAAGCATCTGCTCTTCAAGCTCGTTCTTCCTGCATACACAAGTGTGTGGGGGTGTGAGTGTGTGGGTATGTAAGGGTGTGTGGGTGTGTGGGGATATGGGGGTGGGGGGGTTGTGGGGGTGTGGGCAAGGTTTGCATCAATGAGACACCATGGCATCAAGGGACTTTTGTGAAGGCTTCCCTTTTCTGTTAGCAACAAACAGAGGCAAGTGCTGTTCCTCTCTCAGTTCACGGCATGCATAATCAACCAAGTTCAGAACAACTGCCTTGAGGAAGTTGGCGACACCGGCATAATCATTCTAGATACCTGAAATTAATAGCGATGGAGTAGTAGTGCCTGTTCAGGCCGTGGATGAGGGCTTGGATGGAGGGTTTGTTGAGGTGCCCTAAATTGCTGGTTGTCTGGCGAGGCTCCTGGCCCAGCATCATTGTCTGAGGGCTGATCAGGCGAAAGGCATCGATGACAACCTAAAGCGCAGCGATGCATGCCAATTTTGTGCCTGACAGTTGTGTGGGTGTATGTGTGTGTACGTGTGTGTATGTTGTGTGTGTTGTGTGTGTTGTGTGTGTGTGTGTTGTGTGTGTGTGTGCACACATGTTTGTTAGTGTCTGTTTTCCAGCACGTATATGTGTGCGTGCGTTTGTGCATGCGTGCGCTGCGCTGCATCTATTGTGCAAGAGTGCAGGCCGGGATGCTTAAACGTGTGCGTGTGTGCAGGAATATGGAGCAGCGAGTTGACTTTGTGAAGCCCAACCACTTGCAAAGTTTGCAAGCTTGCTTACCTTGCCCTTGACACTCTGAACGGGATCAATGACCACTGAGACAGCGCGTTGGTTTAAGGCTTCAAAGGACTGTGGAGCAAATAGAGAGAATTTAAGATTGGATTACAAACATTTTTGATAGCAACTAAATGCACACCCAATTGACTTGTAAATGTTGGCGCACCTGCTGGGTATTGATGTCAACCCCTGAAAGCCAGCATCCAAATCCTGGATGGCTATGATACCAGCCAACAACCATCTCTGGCCTGTGCGTTTGTGTGTATGTGCGCGTATGTGTGCATGTTAGCGTATTTGCATGAGTTTGTGTGTACGTGTGTGAGTGTGTGCGTGAAAGTGTGCATTTATGTGCGCATGCATGCCGGTTGGCATGAGCATGCGTGCTCATGCACGTCAGAGCGGAACGGAGAGTGTGAAAGCTTGTGCATGAGGCCTTACAAGCAGGGCAGGATCAACCTTGTGTGAAAAGCTCCACTTACACATACATACATATACACCTTCAAACACCACGGTATTCAATGTTTTTCACGTGCCTGCCAGTCTGTTTGAGCATGTCCAACATCTTCGTCTGGAACACAGGATCCACTGCTTCCACACTGACTCCTGTGCCTGACTGAGGCATGGCAAACACGTCCACAACCCGCACAGTGTAGTCATCCACAAACTCCCCCAGCATGAGGCCCATGACTTCCATAGGCACACCGGCTCTTCCTGCACGTGCGTTGGCACCCGTTTGTTGCTAACGAAGCCGTACGAAGTGCTCAGTGCGCTCATTGTTCATTCACGTCAATTGGCCTCAGTACACAAGGAGCAGCGCCTGAGTGGCATTAAGTACATTGTCAACCTTACCGTGTTTCAGCATTTTGATCAGGGCTAGTGAGCTGATGTAAATCTGTTCTCCGCTGTCTGGGGTCGGCGCGTCTGTGGGTGGTCCCCCCATGCCCCCCATCATCCTTTGCATGCGCTCCATGGAAGCCTAGCTGGAACAATCACACCTGCACACAGGTGCGAGGGCATTAGAATGCACACGTCTAGGGGGGTCCACGCATACCACCAAGACTTGCTCGTGACAAACTGACAAGAGGACAGGTGCTTGCCTTAAGGAGAAGTGAATGGAAGGAAGAATTCGAGGCTGAGCGACTCCAAGAAGGAGAAGATTTACTCTCAATATTAATTATTTATAAAGATGCCCAAGCAAGACTAAAATTCCCGCACATGGACGTAGAATTCCCGCACAGTGAGAATGCAGCCAGGGGGCCTGCTCCCAAGGTAGGCCCCCTCCCTGCGCCATGCCCCCGAACGCTTTTGTATCAAGGATTTATCCGACCTGCTGCACGAAAGATAGAATCCTTCCCGGTCAATGTGCCACCCGCGCTGTCCGAGAGCAATGCCTTCCACTGTTCGTGCGCAGGCTCCCAAACCCGCCAAGGCCCCTAAGGCGCAGCCTCTGGCGGACAAGACGAACGCCGCCTTGCCTGTGAAGCAGCAGCGTGCCATCGAGGACATCTACCAGGTTTGACCAGGGCCTCTTCTCCCTCAAAACCGGGAGGGGCTTCAACACAAATGTAGTTGCACTTACGTACGTATGCACACATACCTTGTTGTGTCGTGGAGGGGGGCACCCAGCTGCCTTTGTGAGGGAGCGTTTGCCACCCTTTGACCAAGCCCAAGCCCTGCAGGACCAATCGCCCTCGTTTTGTTTCCTCCTTGGATTACCTGTGCAGAAGAAGAGCCAGTTGGAGCATATCCTTCTCCGGCCAGACACATACATAGGCAGCACAGAGAAGCAGCAGCAGCAGCTGTGGGTGCATGATGGGGATCGGATGGTGCTCCAGAACACCAGCTATGTACCCGGCCTGTACAAAATCTTTGACGAGATTCTTGTCAACGCGGCTGATAACAAGGTCAGAGACCCCTCCATGGACACTGTGCGCGTCACAATTGATGAGGTAAGGAGGGGTTGACCTAGCCTCATCTGAGTGCATTTACAATAGTAACAATGGAGCGGCAGGATTTTGTTTGCTTATAACCTGAGAATTTAAGCCAAAATGACGAGCTGATGCAGCTGAAATCCATCCGTCTTGACCACTTCCTTTTGCAGGTGAACAGCAGCATCACCATTTGGAACAACGGCCACGGAGTGCCTGTGGACATTCACAAGGAGGAGAAGGTGTACGTGCCTGAGCTGATCTTCGGCCACTTGCTGACCAGCTCAAACTATGATGACGACGAGAAGAAAGTGAGAACAGGAATCAGAAGGGCTGGTGTGTGCGGTCAATGTGTTCTGGCACGTCACGCAGAAAGTCCAGTCAGTTTCACTGCGTTTTCCAATTGCCACTTTCTGCTCTGCAGATCACGGGTGGGCGCAATGGCTACGGTGCCAAGCTTGCCAACATATTCTCAACAGAGTTTGTCATTGAAACCTGTGATGGCCAACGCCAGAAGCGCTACCGCCAAGTAAGTTGGCTCTTCAAACATGCTAGTGAGTTTCACATGTGTGTTAGGCACACTTTCCACCTCTCACGCACCTGCTACTTGTTGCAGCAATTCGGCACCTGTTATTGCAATGTTTGAATAATTGTGAGCTGTATGCTGTGCCTCTCTGCATTATCTGGTCTTAGGTGTTTCGCCGGAACATGATGGAGAAGGATGCACCTAAGATCACTGCATGCAAGGCGAGCGAGGACTGGACGTCTGTGACCTTCAAGCCAGATCTCAGCAAGTTTGGCATGACTGCACTGGAAGCAGATACGGTCTCTCTCATGCGCAAGCGTGTGTACGATCTGGCAGGTGTTCTGGGCCGAACCTGCAAGGTATGGGCAGTGGGTGCGTTTGTTTGCTGCCAGTGTGAGTTGTATCCGTCTCCAAAAGTTGACTGGCTGCCAGAGAGGGGGAAGGGGTCTGCGTTGCACTGTTTGTCCCGTCCTGGTCTTCTTTGCCTATCAGGCAGCTGCCCTCAACAGGCTGGAGTTCAGGCCCTTGCACACCGCACAGCAGGTGCAAATGTGCTCATGTTCTGTGTCAATCAGCACGTAGTTTTGCTCCTTTTCAGGTGTACCTAAACAACCAGCGTCTAAACATCAAGTCCTTCTCAGAGTACATTGACTTGTACCTGGGGCCCAAAGAGTCTGGGCCTGCACGCTTCTACGAGCGCATCAGTGATCGCTGGGAGCTGTGTGTCAGCGCTACAGATGGCCAGTTCAATCAGGTGGGGGTCGATGGTGCCTTGGCGAATTAAAGGGTTGCCAGCAACTGCAGGTCGTGATGACGGCTTCTCCCCTGCATCTTAGCCTTTCTATGGGGTCTATGTCACTCTGCACTAGTTAACTCCTATAAATTTCGATGGGTTCCACACCTTTTTGCAATGTCATGCTCATAGCAATTTCCATCCCTGCCTACCATTTGCAGGTCAGCTTTGTCAACTCCATCTGCACAGTAAAGGGCGGCACACACGTCAACTACATTGTGGACCAAATCACCAAGTGCGTCAACAAGCGACTTCCTGCTTTGACTGGTCCTACTTGATGTTATTCTTGCTTTTGACGTTCATTCTGTAGCTAGCTGCGCATGCACCAGTAGCAGCGCCATGACCATGCCTCAAACTCCCAATTCGATCCAGGGCACTGACTGAAAAGATCAACAAGAAGAACAAGCACGCAAATGTCAAGCCTTTCATGGTGAAGAACCACCTGTGGGTGTTTCTCAGCTGCAACATTGAAAACCCGGCCTTTGATTCGCAGGTTAGTGTGTTACTGGCTTTATGTTGCCTTGCAACTTGCCTGATTTTTATGAGTCTGTGCAAAAGCTAGTTCATTAAAAAATTTTAAGCGGCGGCAGTCGCATTAAGGAAGCTCTGTGCACCATGCCTGCATCTTACTTGACAAGCGCGCCTTAATCTGCACACACACAACATCATGTTCTGGATTTGGCTGGATTGCAGACCAAAGAAAATTTGACGCTAAGGGCAAGCAGCTTTGGATCCAAGTGTGAGCTGCCCCAGCCCTTCATCGACAAAGTTGCCAAGTGCGGTGTCGTGGACAGCATCTTACAGGTCAGAAGAGTGCCATTTAAGCTCATTGTGTAAGAAAGGGAGGCTAGTGCAGGGTTAACCTGTGCAGCTGCTCTTGGCACAGCGCACACACGACATTCTCCCTTGGGATGCCCCACTAAATCTGGTTTTACCAACTGCTCCTTCGTTCATGTTCGTCCCTGCAGTTTGCGACCTTCAAAAACAGCAAGGAGCTTAAGAAGTCAGACGGCGCCAAAAAGTCGAGAATCACAGGTATGTGTGTGCATGTCGACACGTGGGTGCCCCCTGTTGGTTGCAAACCAATCCAACCCTGAACAGTGTTTTATTCTGCGATCTTTCCTCAGGCATTCCAAAGCTGGACGATGCTAATGATGCTGGAGGGCGCAGCTCCAACAACTGTACGCTCATCCTGACAGAGGGAGACTCTGCCAAAACTTTGGCTATCAGTGGGCTCAGTGTCATTGGCCGCGACCACTATGGTGTGTTTCCTTTGAGGTACGTCCCCCCATCTGTTTAAATGGCTCAGATTTGGTGTCAAGACCTGCGGTGCCTCTCCCTTTCTAGCAAAGATTTAATAGGCACATAGGGTTGGCCAGAAGCGTATATATACGGTGTATGTACGGTATATTTGGCACGGAAAACTCCAAATATACGGTCATATACGGTGTTAATATATGGTTCTGGCCAACCCTACTTATACATGATACATGATGTATATGTAAGTGAAGCAGTTTGAGATGCTCGTGGTTGCAGCTGGAATGGACTCCTCCGTTGTCTGTGTAATGCTTTTTCAGGGGCAAGCTGCTGAATGTGCGGGATGCAAACATGGCCCAGATCGGAGCTAATGCCGAGATTCAGAACTTGAAGCAGATTCTGGGCTTGCAGCACGGCAAGGTGGGTTGGGGTAAATATGCTACTGGAATGGCTTAGATGCTAGAGAGTGCCAGGTGGTGGTCTTGGGTTCAAACCATTGCTCCCATACTTGATTTGGCCCATGCATCGCCTGCAAAACTATCTAAGCCTGTGCTGTGAAAATAGGGGTTAAGGGGTTTTAAAGGTTAGCCACAATCCTAAACCCTAAGGGGCCCGCAATGACTTGCTGCAGGTGTACGACGACGCCAAGTCACTGCGCTATGGACACCTGATGATCATGACGGACCAGGACCATGACGGCTCCCACATCAAGGGCCTCATCATGAACTTCCTCCACACCTTTTACCCATCTTTGCTCAAGCTGCCAGGCTTCCTACTGGAGTTCATCACACCTATTGTGAAGGTACGAGGGATATGGTTTTGTTCCTTGCCTAGCTGTGGCATATGCCTTCCTTATCTTGCTCAAACCTTGAAGCGTTGGATGACTGTACCGAGCGCCCGTTTACCAACAACACAGGCGACCAAGAAAAAGCAGCGCGTGGTGTTTTACACCATGCCTGAGTACGAGGCTTGGAAGGAGAGCTTGGGGGGCAACACGTCAGGCTGGAACATCAAGTACTACAAGGTATTTCTCAGTCTGGACCTGAACTTAAGGTGGTCTTAGTAGTCACTGCAAGTGGCGAACGCTGGCAAGAGGGTGTGCATGTAATTCTCCTGTCTGCACAGGCTCATTGCAACTTCTTTATGCCTGGATTATAAATGAAACATGTGGCTTTCAAGTTCATATGACTCGTTCCATGCGACCTCCGCTGAGTACCTTGCAGAATCCACCTCCATATCTATGCTTCCTGTTTACCCAGGGTCTGGGAACCTCAACGCGGGAGGAGGCCCGAGAGTACTTTGCTGCGCTCAACCAGCACCGCAAACGCTTTGTCTGGGGGGGTGAGTGCTTTGAGTAAGGAGAACGTTGGTGCACAGAGTGCCCTTTCCGTGGCTGTCCCTTGCTATCCACATTGGTATGGTTTTGAAGAGCGGCTACAGGCGCAGGTGTTGTTGCTGAAGCACTTCTGTTGCCTGCTGTGTGTGTGCAGGTCCTCAGGACGACACGAGCATTGAAATGGCGTTCAGCAAGAAAAAAATTGAGGAGCGCAAAGGGTGGCTGAGCTCCTACTGCCCTGGCACATTTCTGGACAACAGCGGGAGTACCATTGGATACACCGACTTCGTCAACAAGGTAAATTGCTGGGTAGCAGAAAGCTTGTGACCACACAGAAGGTCTTTCTCATGGGATGCTGGGTGTGCAAAATTGCCCTATAGCCTCCTTGAGCTTCAAACTTGGACCAATGGCATATCAAAATGCCACTGAATGTCAAAAGAATGCCTAAGCCCACACTTTGAAAGGTCATATCACTCGTCATACCTGTACACCTTTGCCCCTCAGGAGCTGATCCTCTTCTCCCGAGCCGATTTGGAGCGCTCCATTCCCTCCATGGTGGATGGTCTCAAGCCAGGCCAGCGTAAAATCATCTTTGCATCCTTCAAGCGCAACCTCAGCAGGGATATTAAGGTGAAAGAGTGAGGTAGATTAGGCAATCCTCAGTGCCTTCCTGTGCCATTTACACGATGCATTAATCAACCCTTGATCAATTTACGGGCTACCTGTTTTTCCTCTTTTGAGCTGTACCTTGAAACTTTGGCTGCTATTGCCCCATTCAGCACTTCCTTTTCGACCTTTGTATGCAGGTTGCACAGCTGGCAGGCTACGTGTCTGAGCACTCTGCGTACCACCATGGAGAGCAGTCCCTGACGTCCACCATAGTGGGCCTGGCACAGGACTTTGTGGGCTCAAACAACATCAACATGCTGGTGCCGTCTGGTCAATTTGGTACCCGGCTGCAGGTATTTGCTCTTTTCCTGTCTTTCATTGCTGCTAGGAAAGAATGGCTTGTGCTGTTACTTGGGAATGGTGGTGCACCGATCTGGACCTGCTGTTGTTTTTTTGCCTGAGCTGCATTGTCTCCATAGGCTCTGATTGACACATCTTTCTAAGTGAATGCACTCGCTGATCCCCTCATGCTCCAAGTTGATCTCTTTGCCACACAGGGAGGCAAGGACGCCGCTAGTGCCCGTTACATCTACACCCGCCTGGCCCCACTCACTCGCCACCTATTCAACGAAGCTGACGACCGGCTGCTCAATTACCTTAATGAAGAGGGGCAGAGCATTGAGCCATTCTGGTGAGTTTTGCGTGTTTGTGTGTACAATTCTATAGGGCCATACGCGTCTCAGTTTGCAAATTGAAGATAGGCCGCAGCTTTTCATGGTCGTTTGCTTGCAATGACTGGCTGAATGCACATAGGGTATGACATTTTGCGCACCTGTTTGCAGGTACATGCCTATCATTCCCACGGTGCTCATCAACGGTGCAGAGGGCATTGGCACCGGCTGGTCTACATCCATTCCTAACTACAACCCCCATGATATTGTAAACAACATCAAGCGCCTCATGAATGACGAGGAGCAGGTGTGTTGCTAATCTGAGCGTTGATCGGTTTGTTTGTGAAAAGTACTCCACGGGAGTATCAGTATGTAAGGGGAGACAGAGACAGAGAGACAGAGAGAGAGAGAGAGAGAGAGAGAGAGAGAGAGAGAGAGAGAGAGAGAAAGAGAGAGAGAGAGATCAGTCATTCAGTTTGCAATCACAAATCCCTCTGCAGCAGCTGCTTCGTGTTAATTAGTCTGCAAATGTTTTTGTCTGCAGGAGCCCATGCATCCCTGGTACAGAGGCTTCCATGGCAAGATAGAGCAGGTGGCCAGCAAGGGAGCTTCACGCTCCTACATGTGCACGGGTACTATCAGCCAGGTGTGTTTTGTGTCACCCTATTGGCAGTGCATGATATCCGTGTTTTGAGGTGGACAACCGCAAGGTGGTTGATCCTGCTATGACTGGACAGGGAAATTACAATTGCACGTTTTACATTTCTTTCCTCGCAGTTGGGAGAGAACAACCTTGAGATCACTGAGCTGCCTGTTCGAAAGTGGACACAAGACTACAAGGAATTTCTGGAGGGCATGGTCAAGCCTGACAACAAGGACGAGGTGCGCACGTGGATGTTATGTTGATTTGCTTAACCAAAATTATTGAGTACTCACTTTGTTGATTGTGACAAATAAACATGCGTAAATTTCTTTTTCTTCTTTGGTCTCGCTTCTTCTCAAGGGCTCTGTGACCGTAACAATCTGCACAAGAAATAGCAGCCCTCTTTCATATATATTTGTGTGCAGGCTCCATCACTGGTTGAATACAAGGAGTACCACACCGATGTGTCCGTGCGTTTCCAGCTGGAGTTAACGTCAGAGAAGATGGCTGAGTGGCAAGCGGCAGGCTTGGACTCAAAGCTCAAGCTCACAACAAAGTTTGCTACAAGTGCGTGCCATGCTATAACAGAGTAGCATCTCGTTGCCAACATGTTTGGACTGCTTTTGGCGTGCTGTCAATTTTACGTGACCTGCCAGGACCGTGCACATCGGTTAATGTCTGGCGTGGCAGGATGGTAAAGCCTCACTTAACCATGTGCCCATCTGTCGAGACCATGGGACAATGGAAATTACCTGCGTGCAGGCAATATGATGCTGTTTGACAAGGATGGCCTCATCAAGCACTACGCCACACCTGAGCAAGTGGTGGAGGAGTTTTTCGGGCTCCGTCTGCACTACTATGAGCTTAGGCGACAGGCTCTACTCAAGGTGATTGTGTGTACGTGCATGCCTACTAAGCCTGCTACCTTTTGAGGCTTGATGGCATCGGCCTTCGTCAAACACGTTTTCTCAGACAATGGTTTGTGGTACTTGAAGCAGCACCTTCCTTCTTTTCAAGCCTTTCTTCTCAATTGCTTCCCTACCACAACTACAAAGCTTGACGCTGCTGCCCTACATCTTGTCCGTGCACCCACTCAGGCGGCAGAGGGTGAGCTGCTGCGCCTGAGCAACCGCGTACGTTTCATCAAAGGCGTGATCTCTGGGAGCCTGCGTGTGAACAACCGCAAAAAGTCAGAGGTGGAGGCAGACCTTGAGGCCCAGCAATTTGACCGCCTACCGAGCAAAGCAAAGGTGAAATGGGCCTGTTGACAGAAGTAGCTTCACTGCTCAAGGTGCCCTGCTGTCAGTTCTGGTCCCTTTGTAGCTATCGTGGTTGTGAAGGTTGCAACCTAATAGGTTGGCATTCCTTGTATGCCAGATATTTGCTCCAGGCTTGTGTGGAAGGTGTTTGCACTAAGTGCTCGCTCTCACATTATACGTTTTTGTAAGAATGGTTCCCTGCAGGCTGCCAAGGCCGCAGTTGCTGAGGATGGAGAGGAGGACAGTGGAGAGGGAGCCCATGCTGTGAACGCCAGCTTCGACTACCTGCTCTCTATGGCCATTTACAGCCTGACCTGGGAAAAGGTGCAGGCTCTGGAGGAGGAAGCAAACTTGCAGGTGAGCCCCGCTGCCGCAAAATTGTACCACAGCCTGTTTCCTGGTTGTGGTGACAGCACGTTATTGCTAGCTTGCATTGCGGCATTCTGAGATCAGGATACTGGTTCTATCTAGCTTCCTTCAAAATTGCATCGTTATCTTGGTTGGCCTGTGCATTCCAGGCAGGTGCAGTGGCACACTTAGCAGGGACTACAGGGAAAGCCATGTGGCACGCAGACCTGGACAGCTTTCTTGAGGTGCGATCTGTGTATTGCCTTGCAATTTGTTTGCCTCTCCAGCTGGTGAACTCGTTTGGCTATATTCAGCCTGTGAAATAATGCCATAGGGAGTGAACAATCAAAGTGATCCAACTTGGTCCAGGACCCTGTACCAACATGCCATGATGTAGGAGTATGACAGCTGGGAAGCAGCAGAGGTGCGCTCGGCCATGCACCTGATCAAGCAACAAAAGGGCGTGCCACAAAAGGGGACAAAGGTGAGCTGCCATGTCATTTAATCAACGACTCGCCCAGGGAGCTTGTACTCCACATGTACAAGAGATTGGTAGCAATTGATGTCAAACAAAGGTGATTTTCTAGGAATTTTATAGAACTAGCATTTGTGCCAGAGAAACTGAAGAGCTTACTTGCTGTTCAGGCTAAACCGAAGCCTGTGGCCAGTGCTAAGGGTCGAAGCAAGAAGAAGCTGGAGTCATCAGAAGAGGAGGAAGAGGACATCACTTCAGAGGAAAGTGATTCTGAAGAAGAGGACAACAGCTTTACCAAGGTGCGCCTGCGACACAAGGAGGTTTAGGAGCAGATGGTTGAGAACTCCCTCAGAGGCTTGATCTTTATTTCATTCGCCATTTGTTTTTATTGACAATCGAGAAGCAGGGCACGGCATAACCTCTCAGGTTTGTTGACTTGTGACTGTGCTCACTGAATATGGCACAGAGAGCTGTTGTCCACCTTCTGTGAGCTACCTGTGCCTGATGAATGGGTTGTTGTTTTGCACAATCATTACAAAAGATTCTTGTCAACTGCTTGTCCCTTTTCCATGGCGTTGTACAAAGGTGGTGTTGAGCTCAGACACGTGTTTATCTGTTGCACAAGGCAATTCCGGTGTGCCAACATGCAAAGTCATTAGGTTTTTTATGTGCAATGTTTGTATTTGAAGCAGAACAAACTAAGCAGATCCTGATTGGTAGAGTTGGAGAAAAGGTAAGGTTACGTCGCTATATCTGCCTCAAAGGGCATCTGAGCGGAAGCTTGGAAAAAGCCTGTAACCACACCTAGCTTAACAAAAGGGGAGACATCCATGAGAATCATGAAACAAAAGTATGAAAAGGGAAAAGTTGAAACAAAAACGTCTCTTTGCTAGAAGAAGTGCAAACAGAAGGTTGGAGAAAAGAGAGCAGTGTGTCACCCACCTTGAAGGCCTGAGCTGCTGCCAGTACCTTTTTCAAAGATGATTTTCGGAACTATTGCTTCTTGGAGACATCACAAATTGCGCCCAGCAGTATTACTTCTGCTGCTAGACACTGGTTTTGAGGTCTGGAAAATATACTTTGGTTTATGCACATACATACCTCTTTTTCCGCAGGCAAAGCCAGCACCACGCAACGCTCCCAATGCCAAGCCTGCTTCAGCAGCGGCTGCACCCAAACCTGCGGCGTCTAAGCCTGCTGAAAGGAAGGCTGTGGTAGCTCCTGCTCCTGCACCTAAGATGCCACCAGTTGCAAATGCTCCAGCAGAGCCTCTCAGTCTGGCAGCCCGCTTGGCAGGTTCGGTTACATGTTTGCACCGTATGCCTTATAGTGTGACTGTTGAGAAAGAGAGTGTGAGTTTTTTGGTCTCAGTACATGGGGATAGGAGACGCATTCAGACAGAACCAGCTAGCACGTCCCTGAGCTGGAATCAGGGCCGGGATGCCCATCATGGTCATTGTGCATACAGCACATTATTTGCCTTTTGCCTGCAGGCCGGTTTCAAAAACTGGGCATGCAGGGCCCATCCCATGCAGAAGCTGCTCCCTCAGCCTCCCAGGCCTCGGACCCCCCCCTGAGTAGCAGACCAAAGACATCTGCTGCTAGCAGCAAGGCCCCACAAAAGGCTGCTGCTCAAAGGATAGAGGCAGAGGATATGAGCATGCTAGAGGACTCAGAGGAGGAAAGGGAGGAGGAGAGCAAGGTGGCTGCACCAGTGCAGCAGCCCTCAGGGCTAAGCTTTGCTGAACGCAAGGTGCGTCCACTCTCCTGGAAAGGCACAGGTCTATCCCCATTCTAGGTACACGTCACAGGGAGCACAGCATTGCCTGTTCACAGCTTAGCAATGGTACTTGCTTGTTGTGTTTTATCAAGTTCTTTGCTGCGCGTCTGACGATGCAGGCTGCCGCAGCAAGCAAGGCTACAGCCAAGGCTCCTGCTGCAGCACCCAAGCGCAAGCCCGCCCCTGCCAAGGCTGCCAAGCAACAGAAGAAGGTCTTCTCTGACTCCGATGATGATGACGACGCTGATGGCATGACCTCACCTGGGGGCAGCACCGCTGATGAAGGCAGCGAGCACGAGGCTGGGCCCAGCAAGGATGTATATGAGATGGAGGCTTTCTCTCCAGCAGTAGCACCCAAGGTGGGTGGCAAGTTGTGATGTGTGCAGGGATGCAAGGCAAAAGCTCAGGACAGCGGTCGACATGTCAGGGAGATCCGTCCCTGAGGGCTCTAAATAAATAACGGACAAAAGCACACAGGCTCAGCTGCCACTAGAGAGTGCAAGGAGCTGGGTGGTGGGTGCTGGAGGCGCAGCAGAAAGTTGACCTATGACTCATACCAGTGCTTCTTTTCGATTTTGGAAAACCTTTGTTTCACGTCACGGCCAGATTTGGCCATTTTGAAAACCTTTGTTTCACGTCTTACACCCTTTCATGCCCAGCCCCCAATGTTCGTGCACGTGGTAAATCAAATGTTTCAGGCATGGCCCTACAACAAAAATAAAGCATGTACCAACACTGATACGTCCGTAAGCCTACTGTGCGCGTCTTTTGAGGCTTGCTGTTTGTCCGGCACGACACAGCGCTGAGCCGTGAGCTGTGCAGCTGCATCCTGGTAACCTTGCAACACACCCCTCTTGTCCTGAATCTCTTGCCATTTCAGTGCTGCGCGCTGATGCAGCTGGCTTGCCTCATGGAGTTTGATATTCTGCTTTGAAGCTTGCATGCTGCTACCTTGGTGCTGCAAATGCTGCAGCAGAGGTAGTACAGGTTGTCCTCCCCCAGACCTCCATCTTGCAACCACTTGCTGCGCGCAGGCTGATTCCTGTCCAGTGGCATGCCCTTCTGTGTGTACTTGGGAGGCCTTCTGCTCTAGCCATGCAGGCTGCATGGCTCTGGTCTAACCATGCTTTTTCCCCTCTTTATACCTTCCGTCACTCTCTCCCTGCTTGGTTCTCTTTCTTTCAGGCGAACCAACCATCTAAACAAAATATTAAAAATGTTGAAATTTCGAAATCTTAAGCTTAATTTTGGCCCTCGAAGGGCCCAAAGGCCTCGAAGTGCCCTTGGTCGGTTTTTGCCGGGAGACCCCCCGGGGCCCAAATCCTTGGTTTCACGTCTTTCCCCCACGCCCAATAGTAGGGTTTTCACGTTAAGACGTCATACGTCTCCAAAAAAGAAGCACTGACTCATACAGACATCATTTATTACATATCACCACGGTGCATGTAATTTTCATCGCTACATGAGGCCTAAGACCCACAGGTCCATGTTTGACGCCACGCCATTAGTATTGTCTGGTTTTGTATCCCGGCCTTCCAAGATTCCGACCTTTTTTATTTTTGGCACACTGGTAGATAAAGTCAAGGATGGCTGACTCCATACCACAAGATCAAGAAGCAGCAGCAACGCAGCAAGGAACAACGAGATGAAAAAGCAAGGGATGAACACAGGAGAAGAAGAAATATCAAGCTGAAGTGCTCTCCAATACTTACAACCGTTTCATGTGCTGGCCTTTGTAATCTGTGTGCAGGGCAAAAAGAAAAAAGTAGGGCCCTCGCCTGCAGCCATGAAACTTGCAGCCAAAACGGCTGCCTCTGGTGCTGCCGCCAAGCGTGCACCAGCTGCTGCCTCTGCCCCAAAAGCAGCATCCCATCCATCAGGTAAGCAGATGTATGCGCACGTCAGAAGTGTAGACTGGCACAATTAGGATTTGGGAGTCCCTGGGCTGTCACAGCCTCATGCAGTTTTTAGGTTTCCAGAATTGCCTACTTGGACGATTTATAAATGGTGTTTTGGCAGGGTAATCTTTTAATATAAAGTTGTAAAATCAGTTCTAGACGACACCATATACATCCTTTGAGAGGCAGCGTCTTGTTGGTATGCAGGTGAAGGTGGTAGAGGCGCTCAGCGCCCTTCCCGTGCGCGCCGTGCGCCTGCTGCTGTATCATACATTGAAGTCAAGGACTCGTCAGAAGAGGAGGAGGAGGACAGCGATGACAGTGGCTCTGAATTTAAGAGTGATGATGCTAGTGATTAGCGTGCTTATTTCTAGGCAGCAGGCTTTGACTACTAGTAACAAGAGCTGCCAATGCAGTAATTGTTGGCTATGTTTTGTTTGGGGAAGAGCCAGATGCTTGCCTCACTTATTTCTTTTTGGATCCTAGTATTCCACTTCTCAGGTACTATTTTTTATTATTATTAGGTGCTGATATGCAAGGCAGGTAATTGCTTTGCCCATGAAAGAATGTTGCGCCAAAAAATTTGTACTAGTACAAGATTTACAGTTTAAGCCATCAGGTGCATAAAAAGGCCTTCAGTCGAGAAGCCTGCTCAAATTTGTATATCATCAGCATCACACAGGTCACAGGTGGGGGAATTACTTTGGTATTATGTCGCTGTCTCAAAACGTAGGGTGTGAACATGAAGTCTGAAGCGGGCTGTGCTGCGAGTGACATCACAAGGCAGGATGAGAAACATGTAATTGGGAAGGATGAAAGGGCGAATGAGTGACCAGAGCCTTTTTGTAGGAAGAGCACACCATTGGTGATAAGTAGAGCGTTTGCTGTTGTGTTCACCCAAACGTGTGTCTGAATAAGGTGTCCAGTACTCCATGTGTCTCTCCCTGAAGTCTATGACAAAACGGCTGAGATCATTGGTCTCTCAATTCTGCAGCTTTGTTTGTGGATATACAATTGTGTCAGACCATCCATGGCAGTAAGGATATGGGCTGAACGGCATCATTAGATCGTGGGCCAAGCTGCATTGTCAGCATGTATGAGTTTTCATTATTTTGCTTTTGGATTCGGTCAAAGAATTGTACAGCCGCATTGCAGCGCAAAATTACCTGAAATGTTGGGGTTCCAACTCACACTCGCGCACTCGTGCATGACACACCAAGATGGCGTAGTGTCTCTGACCCCCAACATCCTTTCAACACTGCCAACAGCCCTTTCTGCTGGGCGCTGTCCATCTCTTTGGCCTTGCCTTGTTGTTAGTAAGGAGTGGCCCAAATCTATTCGCATACATACTAGTAGTAATTGCGTGGATCTTGAGAAGCCATATGTACGCGCGCGTGAAACCTGTTGGCAAGGTTAGGTAAGGTAAGGTAAGGTTACATCACTATGTATGCCTCAAAGGGCATCTCAGCGGAAGTTTGGAAAAAGCCTGAAACTACACCTGGCTAAACAAAAGAAACAGAAGCTAGAGGGCACAAGAAACAGATGCATGTAGTAGAGAAAAGTGTATAGAGAAAGAGAACGTTTGTTTTGAAGAAGCGGGAAGAGAAAGCATCAAGGAGAACGAGAAAAATCTGTTGATATGTCTCAGGATGTGTGCATAAGAAGCCTCAGTCAGAAACAGGAAACAAGAGGCTGAGAGAGCCTCACAAAACCAGGAGTGCCAAGAGAACAAGTGCAGCGGAGCAGAAGAGAGAACAAAGGACGCATGCAAACCCCCAAAAACAGCTCCTCTCTCTCCTCTCTAGCTGCCCACCCCACCAGCTCACCCAGCTACAGCAGACCAGTCCGATGCTGTCCTCCACAACTTGCCAATTGAAACCGTGAGCCAGGGCATGCCTGGCCGCGAAGGGAGCCGGTGCCTAACTCGCCAGGAGCAGGTCGCAAGCTACAGCTGGGCCCTGGTTATGATGCTATTATAGCTACTACGCTGAGGGCTGCCGGTTGCTCCGCCGTATGAGTCTTAGCCGCTCCCGAGTATTTCCGGGCGTGGGCACGAAGGCACACGAAGGCGTTTTCCAGGGGGCACCACGCGGAGGTGCTCATACATCGCCCCCCTGTTGGCAAGGTTATGTTCCTGAACGAAATCTTTAACTCTGAACGTGCCTGCCGTGAATGGACGAAGTGTCAAGTCAATCTTTTGGCTAGATGACTGGCAACCGCCTGCCGGTGGGTTCTGAGTGACAGCCATTTATTATTAGTTGGAAGCCAAGCAAACAAATGCACAGAAGAAGTAATGTGTTGCTCAGAACCAGTTGAACGCCGCAAAAGAACAGCACAAAGACCTTGCCACAATTCTCTAAGGAACCTCCGTTACTCTCACATCATCCTTTTGGGTGTGGGCGGGCGGCACCATCTACAGCACTCACACTCTGAAGCCTTTCAAGGAACTGGGTCTTGATTTTCAAAGAGTTAAGAAGCTTGCCTCCAAGCTCCATGTGCACTCTGTGAACTTTCTTCGAAGCAGCTCTCACACCCAAACCTCCACCGCCACCACATCCAGGGAGATGTCCTCCAATCCATTGCCAAAGCAATCCACCAGTTGCCATCGCCCATTTATTTCCACAAAGTCAAATCCCACGCAGATATTATAGGCAATGAATATGCTGACGCTCCTGCTAGAAAACCAATCACAACCTACTTGGACGTTGCGAATACCTCCATCAAAACAACTGGCCCTGAGGGAAATCCCTTCTACAATATTTCTGGCTTGGAAGAACATCAAATCAAAGTCACCCAACACAGCCCAGTCACCTACCTCAAGGCTTTGGTACCTATCCAATTACCATGACGCCTTGCAAGCACACATACACCCCCTCCACAAATACAAAACGCCAATACGCACCGTAACAAACTACCATGAATACTGCCAGACCCTTATCAAAAATGGCACTACCAATGGAGCCGTTAGCAATGCCTACCTAACAGCATCCTGTATATACCTGTTAAAATTTAGTGCATCATATGAAGTAAGAAAAAAACGCAGGCAGTGAAAACCATTCCCCACATCAATTAAGGAAAAGGAGCCACTTTGGTACCGAGTATTGTAAAGCTCCTCCACCGCGAAAAGGAAAGGAAAAATCAATGGGGATCAAGAGGGTTGCATGCTTGGCCTGAAACCGGCTCCTGATGAGAGTTGAAAACAGTACTGGAAAAGGCACGTCTGGTATGGACAAGTTTAGCAGCAAAATTCACAGAGTGCACGTGGAGATTGGAGGCAAGCTTCTTGACTCTTTGAGAATCAAGACCCAGTTCCTTGAAAGGCTTCAGAGTGAGTGTTGTAGATGGTGCCACCCACACCCAAAAGGATGATGTGGAAAGTAAGGAGACTCCTTGGAGAATGTTGCAAAGGTCTTTGTGCTGTTCCTTTACGGCGTTCAGCTGGTTCTGAGGTCTGGTGTCCTCACAGTACTTGATCTCGACAAGGTGGATGTCACGCCAAGTTTTGCTGAGGTTTTTGGGTCGGTGCTGTCTGGGGTTGGTGGCTCTACTGGTCAGCAAAAGAATAAGGAAACCAAGAAGTCCGAGTGATGTAGCAAAACAGGCTTGGTCACAGGAAAGCGAGCCTTTGTCATATGACACGAATCCACTGATTTCTGCAGCTCACAAACCTGGCTGCTGAGATCTTGGCAAGAACATGTTGGTGTTACTTTGTGTTAAAGCAATCTGAGAAGCATTGAGACCATTAAATTGTGTTCACAACTCCTGCATACCAAAGCCCATGGGATACAAGATTCATACCAAAGCCCATGGGATACAAGATATAAATGAATGAAGCCAATGCTTTTAGCTTTTTCTCTGTATGACACAAAAGGGCCCAATAAACAACTTTGGGGTAATCTTGTTTTCATGTTTTACTGCGAAACCTTATTAGCTGTAGCTTAGTAACAATTTCTTGGCAGCAGTTTGGTGCAGTTTGTGCGGGAGGATGCTAAGTTCAGTAAATTATCGTGGTAACTGATCGTAGATGTGCCTCTACATTTGGCTATGAAGTATGGCACAGAGTCGCACAGTGTGACCTTGCCCAGGATGTGTTTATGGGAAGAAACTTAACTCCTTGGTTGTCTATAAATGAGAAATGATGAAGTGTAGCAGACAAGCCAGGCAGAAAGCGTACTATGCAATAGTAAAACAATAAGCTGTTTAAAACACTGCAGGCTACATATATGCCTACCTCACTAAAATAATATTGTAGATCATGTAAGCGCTAACAAACAAAGGAGAGAATGTAGTTTTACATGCAGGGCCACACAACACCTTAGCTACGGAATGTTGTATTTCATTACCGGCATCACTGCTGGTTACCACGGTAATCACAAAAAAGCATTACTAGTGATTACAATGCGGATCGGGCTAGTCATCGGTGATTACTAGTAATAGAGAGGAATTGGAGCAGGGATTATTGATTACTTGGTCGATTTCTATTATCATTATCAGAAATCAGCAGTGATTACTGATGTAAAGCCTGGAAATCGGTGTTTTTTCATGGAAATGGCTGATTCGATTACTAACCGTACAGAAAACGGAAAGGTAATCAACATTTTCCTAATTGACTTATTTGATTACTGGCCCAGTACCTAGAAACCAGTTGCTTGATTTTGCATGTAAGTGGCTGCAATTCCTACGATAACTAGAAATCTAAGAGGAATCGTAAAGAAGACAATTATTCCCTTGGTTACCAATTTGGTTGCTGACCAATACCTAGATTTGTTTGCATGAAAGACACCTTGGCTAGAGAACATGGATAGGGGGTAAGGAATTTTTGATGAGAGGAGATGATCAGAAATGTACGCTCAAGTATTTTACAGATGTTACAGGTTAGCTCAGGCGAAAAGTGCGGCTGAGGAGTGTTTATTGTAGCACCACAAACTTGTAGCACCTGCAAACAACCCTAGAAAGGGAAAAATGCACGACGTTTACGACGTTGCAGCACTGAATAAAACCAGTAATATCAAACTAGCACTTACCAGGACCGACCGACCGCAATAAATCAAAGATGTCACGCCCTTTACTTGCGTGACATCTTTAATAAGTAGATGTGCTGAGGAGTCTCATACTTTGCAGTGACGGTGATTTGATCTGACAAAGAGGGGGAATCATCATCTGTGTGTTTCGGACGCATGAAAATATGGACTGTCACACTGAAGATACCAAAAATGAGGGAGGCAAACAATATCACACATAAAACTCATGTATGAGGAGCACCACATGCACAATGAGAGGGTCTGGAACATCAAACATGGTCTGGTTATCACTCTTTTGCTGCGGCCCTTCTGCTAAATGAACTCTGAACCAGCAAGTATTTTTCAAGCGTTTACGTTGTGGCATCCGGGCCAGGTGGTGGTCTCTATTCTGAGGCTGTGAAGGCCATAGAAAATGCCGGCGTTGTTTCAGGACAAGGTGGAGAGTTTTGCGGTGCCCTCGGAGGCATGTCACAAGCAGCTCATGTTGTTCTTGTTCCCTTTTCACCACAGAAGAAGTGCCCACATCTTGCTTGGCTGGTAAATACCGTTTGCATGTTTTTTGGGGGGATCCATCACAACTTCAAGACCGTGCCAGACTGGAGGCCTCCGTAATCCAAGCAAAATAAATGGATATAGTAACAAATGCAGTTCGCCGCTTCAACAATGACTGACCCTTATAGCAACCTTTTGTACTCTCACGAGGTGCCACTGTTGATTAAATAACTATAACTACTACTTAATTTAACAAGGAGGCAATCTAATTGTTACAGTGCCGATGAATTGAACTGAGCCACTCTGTATGAAGCCATAAAAAGGAGAATAACTCCATGCCTACTTGTTTAACTAATTGACACGGCTCACAGAACATTTCCTTTCTTGCCATCCCCATCCAGTCTAGGCTTGGAAAAACTCAGGACTTTTGTTGCGCTGCTCACGTACTTTGTACATGGAAGAAATCCCTGGGCCATGAAAACAGCCCCAATGTCAGCTCTGATGTAAGACCTGTAGTTTGGCTCCTGAAAGTTTCCTGTATTAAAGCAAATTTGCAGCAGTTTAGTCAGGCAAACCAGTTATTGCAAAATTAACAAGGAATCTTTCGGTTCATGTGAGTGAGGTGTCCAGAGATGAGAGCGATGCAAAGTGAGTGGTGCACTCCGCCATTCTGCAGATCTCAGACACATGCTGAATGGCTGACAAGCTGAGCTGTGGTTACAGCAACAACAATACTAATTCTACCTGTTATTGCTGTGCGCTCACCAAAGTTAGCCATGCTATCATTCCATTCAGGTCGGTCTCCGAGCTGGACGGAGTCACAGAACACAGCCAAGCCTCCTGGCCTCAAAACTCGGAACATCTCTGCAGCAGCCTGTCAGTACTAGACTAGTGCGTGATCAAAAAGTCCAAAAGGACAAAAGTGGATGCAAAGCAAGGGAGAAGAGCTGCCTTACGCTTTGCTGCTTGAGCATGAACGAAAGTTGGATGCAATGAGGGAGCTTTATACAAAACCCAGCCTCCAGATATGAGTGGACAGACAGAGCTGCTGCCAGCACACAGACACACAAAAAAGGAATGAAAGTATTACGCATCTATTAACATGCACTCAATACATACCAGCTCTCGGGAAGGCTCCGGCAGCTCATGAAATAGGTACACACTAGCCACCTGCAAACACGTTACACAGTAATTTCTTACTTCTGTGGTGCGTTTGCCGAAGAGCTTGTCTAAACATTGTTGACAGAGGAGGCCCACAGTTCCCCAAAGTGGGCATGTTCTAACTGATGCCTTGTTCACGCACGCCACATTGGATAGACCCAAGTCATATTATAAGTGTCATGTAAAGTCTGTGCGGGTCAATAATGTGGGTTGCTACAAAGAAACTTGAGCGAACTACACATCCGATGGTCATAAGTGATCCGAAAACCCTTCACAATAACTTTTGGTTTACTTTAAATTGTCATGCATACCTCATTATTCTTCCTACTTTAGGGGTTAATAGCCTTGCACTAAGAGAACAGTGCCGAGGGAACCTAAGCCCTCAAAATGGCTTTCTGAGGAATTATTAAAAACCTTTGCTACACAGGCCCCAAATTGTCATGCACACAATGCTAGAGGGAAAGCATAAGAAAAGGAAGGGAAATATGGCAGGGTCACTTAAATGGCCCCTTCTGTTATACAATAAAAACAAAGGAAACAGAGTAGAACAAGAAGTGAAACAGGCAGAGGAGAGCTCTCCCCACAATGATAGTGGGAAAAAGCCAATTGGTACCGAGTACCATGAAGCTCTGCCGCTTAGGGCTCTGAAGAAAGAAGAGAGGAGTGAAGGAGACCAGGAGGGTCCAGGCTTGGCAACTCCTGATAAGCAAGCATAGTAACCTCACCAAGAACAGGCAAATAGACCGCAAACTTACAATGTCGACAGAGGAATCTGGAATGTCAAGCTGTTCAGCAGGAGTCTGCACGAACTCCACCACTCCAGTGCCATCTAGACCACCAAGCTGGCTGTAGAAAAGCAGTATTCAGGAGCAATTTGCTGAAAACTTAATGAATCATGAAGTCAGGTGCTCCTCATTTTGACATTGGCACGGAAAGACAGGCTTCAATGGATGTCTCGCAAAATTGAAAGCCACATGCATATGTGGAAACATAGTGAAAGCAGGCACGCAGCAACAAAGCTGTATGCCGTTGCTCCTCTCATAAAGGGCTTAGACCTTCCAAATTAAACCTCATCTCACTTCTATTGCCTGAAATCAAAAAGACTCAAGAGTCCACAAACAGAGGAACCAGCCACCCCCCCTGGTGTCAGGCTAGCTTCCCAGCACAAAACTGCTGATTCCTGATGATCTTTGCAAATGAGCTGTGCATCACCTGCTGCCAACAACTACGGCTACTGCCACAGATTACGTGCTGTCATTCTGTCTTTTGTGTCAGTCTCTGTAGGCCAATACGTCAAGGTTAAAGTACTCTTCTCTCGTATACATACATACATACATACACATCTCTCAAGCCGCCAGTCTCGGGAAAGCTAGATAAGCATATTGTGTGGCGCAAGCACATCCATGGCCACATTGCCATAGAGGCAAAGAAGGATGCAAAATCAAATGGGTATGCCATCCCAATATTGCACGCTCAACCATTTATAATCGCCTTTTCACCAGATGCCAAAGCAATCTTTTTCTACTGAAATGCCGCCCTCCCAAAAGCAGTGCCCCCAGCATCAACAGCTTTAGACAAAGAGGCAAAAGACCAAGATAGCAGGCTGCCTCCCTGGATCAAATTTTGCAGCAAAACAGTTGTCCACAGATGCCAAGTTGAGGACCTCACATCATGCGATGATTACAAAACTGCACATAACTTAAATCAAGACATAATGTTACAGCAGCCTCTGAAGGGGAACAAAAAAAGTCCTTTTGTCGGACAGAATGTTTCCAGCAAAATTTCCCATGGATATCTAGTTTGTTGTGGCATGAGAAGGAGTATAGCAAAGCCACACCTTGGTTGCCGTACTGCCTTCCAATCTCGCAGGCTTTCGCGAGCTTGCTGTAGATAGAAGGGGCTTAGGTCGCTGCAGATGGAGGGCATGCCTGGAAAGTTGTCCTGGGAGCATGTGAGCCAGGTAAGGACTTGTCAGCAAAAACACAGGAAAAGAAAGAGTCTGGACACCGATGAACACAGGCAACTCAGGAACGGCAGCAAACAGAGTTGTTGTCTTCACACCCACTAAGAAATCTCACAAACATTCACAGACTAAGCAATGAGTAGTTTTTCCAGGGGTCAAACTTACATTAAACAGCAGATGCATAAAGCAATGCAGAAAGCTGTAAATCTTCACTTACCCTTCAAAGCTAGCATTCACACACTGCCAAGACCATTACTAAGGGTGGGTAAACAGGTGTCTGATTTTGCCAGCGAGGCTCGGCACTCGCTGGGAAGGCCCTAGTTGGTGCATTACGGTTAGGTGCATTACGGTTAGAAAATCACTTTCTCAATTCTGCACGGATTGAGCCGAAACTTTTTCTGTTGTTTGCTTATATATTAATGAATATTAACGTTGAGACTGGGTGGAAAATATGGGCGTGTGAGTTAGGAAATTTTGGTATCCGTTTACACCCCCCCCTGTTGCACACCCCTTTTAAATCTTCCTGGTGTTATATAATAGTAAATGATATCTTTAATGAAAATACTTGGTTAAAAAGATGGGCCTGTCAGACGAATCAGCCACGAAAAATCCGAATGTGGGAATTTTTGGGGATTTATTGGAGGATGGGGCTGATTCCGCCCAAAAAGTGGACACCCTCGCTGGCCGATGAGTGTCTTCCACACCAGGAAAGAGGCTCGCCAAGGCTCGGAGAGCCTTATACTCGGCGAGTCCCGGCGAGGTCATGACCCACCCTTAACCATTACATACTTGCTACAGGAGCACCGATTGTTAAGCGTGGAATATGAATTGGATCCAGGTCCCTTGTTGCATTATAGAAGCAGGGATGGTCAAATGTGTTTGTAAACATTCTGTTACTCACAAGGACTCACTACGTCCTGACAGGGTACAAATTGGAAAATGCTATAGGAAATAGTGCTGAGTTGGGTCACTACTCATCCCTAAAGTATTGCTGAACATATTCCTCAAAGGATAGCTGACTTTGTGACTTGTAAAGGCTAAGCATTGAGGTGTAGGCACTCACGCTGACCTGTCACTTTGACGACCATAATGGGAAATTCCTTTCTTTGTAATCCAGGTTAAGCTGAACTCACTTTGATAAAGGTGTGAACTCGCCCTATTCCTTCACCTCAATGAAGGTGTGAACTTACCTTGATGAAGGTGTGAAACCGCCCTGTTCCAGCTGCAACCTCAAGCAGCTTCATTTCACTCAATGGCACATCGCTCGCAGCAACGTATTCAGAAATCGGCACAAGGGCACAGCGCTGGAATTGCAAGGGGGATCAATTTAAAGTCAGGTCTTAAGCTTCCCAGATATAAGACGTTTCTAGCACCCTCTTTTCAATATGCACCAAGCTCCAAAACATGTGCTCTTCAATTGGTACAAAGGGTATTGGGTTTATCGTCACAGACAGTGGCAATACAGTTAAACAAACTGTGGCAAAAAAGCACATGCCACAAGAACCTTAGGAGAACACAAGGCAACTAGGACTGCTGACTTTAGGTAAATGGATCATTTAAAATGGTATATGATCTGAGTCACAATGACAAGCTGCCTGAAGAACAGTATAAAGAATTTGGGAGATCTCTCTTTCTTGGTGTCAGGAGCAGCAATTATACCTGCATTGCATCTTGGCGCCCCAGAAACAGGACCTCTGTTGAGTGATCATAAATACGAGCACTCCTGCATATGCACGTGGCATGTGAATGCCTGATTTCAATTTCAGCTTGTGATGAATTGCTGCAGGCTTGCCACAAGTGCGCGTGCTCCATCCTATGGCTCAATAAAGGGCTAAAACGGCAGGGTCGACAACGTACGTACCTGGTTGATAACCAGCCATCTGTTTGGTAATGGAAGCCCTGGGAGTAGTACTGCAGCAAAGAAGTGCAAAGGGAAAAGGATATAGTGGTACAAACAATTGTATGTCAAGGGCGATAACATTAACCCTCACCAAGATTCACACGATTTACATACATGACCGTGGTACAACCAAAGATATGATCCAAATCTATGACATAAAACGTTGATACAAGCGGTTTTGTTAACTCAGAATAGGTCCAGTAAACATGGTACCTTTGTTAAGTCATGCAACACATGCTGTTTCGTACATGCCATCTACTCCTCGTGAACTATTCAAGAAGTGTTCTCATTTCCGTCCACCCTCGATCTCCTTTCCTTGTAGTGCTGCTGAGTCAAAGAAGGTTTGGTTGGAGTTGCTCAGGGTTTTATGTGAAGTTCCTTAAATACTGCAACTGTGAGATGTTCATCAGCAAGGGCTATCCTGAATGTACATTTTGCTGAGGATTAGTGAACATGGTCTGGCCAGCAAGCTATAGTGCCTGTACCAAAGGTCGCCTTGACCTAGGAGCAACATGAACCACCTCCACACTAGCTAAAGCCTTACCGCACTAGCTGTAGTCACAATGCACCACACAAGTCATTTTGTATCACACCTTTGGGTAAGCACTGCCACGTAACCACATGGGATCTGGTTGATTCCTGCCTCGCCTCCTTAATGTTGAGACGCTTTCATCCAAGAAGTCGACCGTCCTGTGCAAAACAGGCATGTTCTATCATGAGGGCCATTCAAGCTCTATGGCTTTTAATCATGTCTGGTGTCATGTACAACAAAGCTACAGTTGCTTCAAGAAGGTCCGGCGTCCACCACAGCAAACAGATAGTAATATGAAAATATTCATGTCACTTGCTACCGACCAGGTCAATTTTTTCATTTTGCGAACACGGCTGCGGTTGTAAGCACAAGTAACAGTGTAAACAACGAAGACCTAGATCAGATAAGGGACCAGTCAAGCAGGGTGACCAGACCTTTCCAGTGTGAGCACCTTTGCAGTGAGCCGCTGCCTGGACAACATATCCAACTGGCCAAAACAGCAACAATAGGCAGACCCACTCGCACCTTTGAACCATAAATAAGGGACTAAATTGCTTGTTTAAGGTCGTCATGTCCCATGGCATGGCGTAAACACCATTTGTAATCCACTCAAGGTCCTGAATTAGAAAGAGTGTGGAGCCATAAATAATGAGCATGCTTTGGATGCAAAGGTGTCACTTTCGTAGGAACAAAAGTGTGAGAGCAAAATTCAGGAACTACAAACAGGAATTGACAGAGAAACCTTTCGGATCTAGAAAGTTGAATGGATGACACAGTTTGGGAGCAGAGGCAGCGTTGATTCACGGAAATTTAATCGCGGGTGTAATAAAGCAACTTCTAATTAAATAAAGCTGGTTCCCTGCAATACCCAGGCCTGCAAACCGCAACACGAAGCTCTGATTCTGCTTGAAACGAACAAATAAGCTGAAGTTGTGTTCATGTGCGGGAATGGGATTGTAACATGCCTGAAAACGAGTCGGCATATCAAAAGCCAATATAAGCGCTGTAAAACAAAACAAGAAAAGAATGAGGGCTGAATTCAGTGAGACGTTAAGAGGTATAGTGGAAAATTGGAGACAATTAGTTTCCATCTTGTCTTTTGAAAAGCAAGGACAGAGAGTGGGGACAACAATCTGCTACAAATCTGCAAAACAAAGAGCAAGAGACAAAAATTGGGAACAAACATTCCTTCTGACAAGCGAAATAGGCTGTCTGCAGCATTTTACAACAGACGCCTATGAATCAACACATAGTTGATACTCGGTGATGTCCATCGGTGAATTCCAAATAAAAAGCACGTAACATGGGATTGGCTGCTCTTATGGTTGTGTCCTTCTACACAAATAGGCAGCCCATCAAATTCACCTCACAGTTTCCGGCACAATGTGTAGCAGGTGCGACAGTAAAATGGGGGACATTTGGACTCATGATTCATGATAGTGTGTGAGGCCAGCCTGCTGGGGAATAGCTGAAGGCTGCAGAAAACCAACTCAGTAATTTCACCTGCTGCCAACTACCAACAGCCTCTTGTAGGCGGCCGGCGAGCTCCCCAGCCCCATTAGATACAAGCCTTGTGAGGGGAGTCTGGGCTCCTGTTGCTGACTCACTGCCCTCCCTGGTGCCACGGCCTTGCCCCAACGTCTCATAGATATGGTGGGCAGAGAGTCCTGCAGCAGCCTATAAGTACGGGTGTGTTATTAACGTAACAGTTAGAAGAGTGCAGGCTGGTAACGCTGCTGCAGGTATTACAATTGCAATTTGAATGCAGTCATTGTCATGAATGCCACCAAATAGATTTAGAACATAATAGACAAGGAGGCAGCCCAGGGACGAGGAGGCAGCCTAGGACATAAACACCCCAAAAAACACAGCATGGTCTTTGTCATGAGTGAACAAGAGAACATCCACATTGAAGCATCGATGATCTCTAAAATGTGAGCTCTATTGAAGGAGCAGTGCACACACCTGGGATGCAAAGAATCCAAACCTTGTAGTGTGCAGGGCCCAGTAGGCAGCCCCCTGCATTGCAGGCAGATATATTTGGGTAGCTTGTACCTTAAATCATATATTGTAGGCGACCATAGTAGCATAAGAAAAACTTTCTGGTTTGCACCTAGGTAACATATAGATTGAGCAATTTTATCCTGGCTGCAACACTCTGTATCTCTTAAGACAAATCACTGCTTATTACACCTAAATGGTCTTCCACCCACCTCAAAGTTCCCCGCATTGCCACTGACAGCATTAAACCATCGTGCGATGGCATCTTGCAACGTGGTGGTTCCTGAAGTGCCGTTGTCTGATGTCAGGCCTGAAGACCACTTCTCTGAAAAACCTTGCCACTTTGCCACACTGTGATTGCAAAGACAAACAAGTTTTAGCAATAGTTATACCAGGGTATATAGCCCCACACATTGCATACAGATATGGGCAAAATAAGAATGGCCAGTTGAAGTAAGGCAGCAGAATAAATACAGCGTTTAAGACCTGGATGTGGGTTGAGGATTGTATTATGTCACTTCCTTGTTACTCGAGACAGGAGCGCAGGTTCTCTTATACACTTTAATTCCTGATTACATTTAGACATTTTCTCATACGTTTAGCAGCAGGCAAGGCTGTCTGATTTCTCTTCTGACACAAAATTGCAGTGTTTTGCTTAGTTTGGTACATTCAAATGACAGAGAGCTCCAAATTGTGTTACTTCAGGTGTAGAACCTAGCAAACCTTGCACATGTTCCCCTTTTTAAATGCTCGCTTCAGCTACGTCCTGGCATACTACGGCTATGCAACTGGCATCGAGTCCCTCTAAATTTGAGCCCCATTTCAGCCTCTGCGCAAACATAATGCACTTGGAAGTGTTCCATTGTGGCCATGTCTTATGCCCTCCAAAGCAAGCAGCAGCTTCCCACAATTGAGAGACCACAACCGCTCCCAACTAACATATTACACTTGCCCCCGGGATTCCAAATATCACGGTAAGATAATAAGATAATAAGATAATAGGTATGCCGGTCCTCATCCTCCAGTTCTACTATGCAATGATTGAGGCGGGGTACAGGAAGCAACAACAGCTGATCTTTAAACAATTGATAGAAAGCATAGCTCAAAAATGGCCACCTTGGATCAAGTTTGAATTTGTCCGCATCCAAATCTGCTGGGAGGAGCTCCCGGGTTGAAGAAGACGGTAATTTCAAGTTAGCGACTCCAGCAACCTTTCTGTTGCGGAAAGGATTCAAGCCTGCAAGCCAAATTAGCATAGCCATGTCTTCAGCAAGAGTAGCGCATGTGTTTGTGAATTGTGTGTGTGTGTCTCTGTGTGTGCGTGTGTGTGTTCGTGTGTGTGTGCATATGCGTGTGTGTGTGTGTCTGTGTGTGTGGTGTGTGTGTCTGTGTGTGTCTGTGTGTGTGTGTTTGTGTGTGTGTGTGTGTTTGTGTGTGTATGTGTGTGTGCATATGCGTGTGTGTGTGTGTGTGTGTGTGTGTG
>Ga0307963_1000323_pt1 | contig 30642 bp, 38 predicted proteins | sample OrgLakmetagen594_FD_201829 | JGI IMG/M metagenome (GOLD analysis project Ga0307963, IMG submission 201829) | Saline water microbial communities from Organic Lake, Antarctica - #594 | ecosystem: Environmental > Aquatic > Non-marine Saline and Alkaline > Saline | place: Antarctica: Organic Lake... | reverse complement strand
ACTCCAGAAGCCCTTGGCTTCCTACCATTCCCCTCATGCCCTTGGGCATGCACCAGGGCAAGGCAAGCCCCGAGTTGGGCACATGGGTCACCCCCCTCTAACACCAAGGTGACGGCTGGGAGAAGTGTTGACATGGCCCAATCAAAGAAGTCTGTCCTCTGTATAGGCATTAGCTGTGGCATCATGGCCAGCCAAGCAACAAGAATCACGGCATACGACATTTGGGGGCTAAAATTTGAAGAAAAAAATATGAAAAATATTTTGTTCAATTTGCGTGTGACCGCTGGGAAGTAATTTTGGTCCCTGAGCGAAAATATTTTTGTCATCCGAAAATATTTTACGTGTGACCGCTAATTTTTTTTCCTAAAAGTGGAAATTTTAAGGAAAATTTTGAAGAAAAAAAATAGGAAAAATTTTACGTGTAACCGCGGCCTTATCACGCGCGCAACGTGTGCAACCAGGAATCAATTAGAAATCAACAATGGTCACAATGGTTACAATGGGAGGGTGACCTTCAGCCAGGTTGATTGGCTGATCGGCTGCTGACTGGTCTCGGCCAGCCACAAATCCATAAGCTCAAAAAGAAAAAGAAAAATTATATTGTCAACAAGTTGGCTGTTAACCTGTTGCAGCAAAAAGGCTTGGGCTGCTGAAAAGTCCTCAAAAAAAGGAAGGTTAGAAATTAACCGTTTCTCATTGGTTACTGCTTGAATCAACCGTCTGGTTAAATCAACCAGAACAGCAGTTGATTTCCGCTTGAATCAATGATCAACTAGAAATTAACGCTTTTGGTTGATTCAACAGCCCTGACATTTCCGACGAGCGTTTGGTGACCAATGAGCCCTTGTGGTGCAGAATGGAGAAAGGTAGTGCTACCATTTCCAACTTGGCGGCCAACCTGGTTCTTACCTTCCAATCTCAATGCACAATAGCGGCGGAAATTTAGCAAGCCAGATGCAATCATAGTTACAGATCTCCAGCGCAAGCCATCAGTAAAAAAGTGCGCAGCCCAAGGTTGCGCCAATAATTAGGGGCAAGCGGCAATTGAAGTTTGAAGCGTGGACAAAAAGTGTGTGCCTGCCAAACAAGAAACACACGAAAGGCAATGATATAATCAATCATAGTTACTCCGACCCAGAAACCACGCCCCAAACAAAACCCAATTAGCACGTACCGGGGACAAATGTGACCAGCACTCTGTTCAGGATGAGGAACACATTTTACTGTACTGTCCGCATGAACATCTTGTTAGCTTTCGCACCCAGCACCGCCAGCTGGTCTTCCCACCTCAGTGAGGATAAGCCCAATTCGTGAGGAGTTTTTTGAACCAACCAGATATTTGTTGTGTAGCCTCTTTTGTGGCTGAGTGCCTAGCCCTTTTCCCTTGATTTGTTCTGATATCTTTTTGGTTTGGTTTCAGGCTTTTTCCAAGCTACCACTCAGGTGCCCCCCAAAGGCATATATAGCGATGTAACCTTACCTATTCCTATTATCTAGAGTGGAGCTTAGGTGTCGGAAAAAACCAACATTATATTATAGTTATGATAAGATAATCGCCCCCAGAAAAGGCCATTATCGGAAGGATTGGCTATTTTCGGAAGGATTGCTTGTACAAGCAAAAAAATGAGTAGAACAAATGAAATGAACAATCGCACCGCATACTAGACTGCACGCCACAACATATGTACACTGGAGTGTAGGAGTGTAAGTTGCTTCAAAGACAGGCATGCCGTTCAAGGATCAAGCCACTAATTAGTCCTCATCCCCGCCTGGGCCTCGTGGCTGGGGCCCTCCTGCCTGTTTGCTCATGATGATTTGATCCACCTTGAGTACTGTGCAGGCAGCCTCGGTGGCTAGTCTGATGGCCCACCACTTGGTCATGTACACGTCCAGGATGCTTTCCTTCGACAGGTCCTTAGGGGGGCCGCCTTCGATGTCCACACCTGAGTGGATGACAAGGTTTGGACAAAAAATGTTAATGAGTTGGAGCCTTTGCACCTGTTCTGGTTGGCAGTCCAGGCACTCAGTAGGTCCTCAACTGATGGGCACATCGCAGGCAGCCACAAGTGCAGTCAGATCAAATCCCTGCCTGTCAGAACATTGGTTTTGAAATATCTTACCACACAAATTGACATACTGTATCATGTGAGCACTCAAAGAGGCTTCAATAGAGGGAAGAAGACCCTGTATTGTGTTAGGTCTCTTTTTCTAAATGCTTGCTACTTTCATAATATGTAATACAATGAGACTGACAGTATTTTGGGAAAATGTCCCAGCTCTGACAAGAAGCAGCGGTGTAGCAGCCAGCCAAAAAACTGAGAAGGAATAGCAGAGATAAAACGCACAAGAATGAGCAAAGAGCACACAGGCATTAACTAAACCCTAACCTAAAGAGATAAAACGCACAAGAATGAGCAAAGAGCACACAGGCATTGGAACAAAGAACTGTTGTTACAGTATGAGGAACAAAAGCGATGCAAAGAACCCCCCCCCAGCTAGATTGTTTTTCTACCTGGAGGCCATTCTCAGTCCAAAGGCACTCCAATTGCCAAGATGACTGGTACAACCAGACAAAATTGATACAACCTACAATTTTTAATGCTGCCGCTTGGCGTGACAGAGAAATGGTGAAATATCTGTTCAAACAGCAACCACCAGCATTTCCGCTATCAGCAGTAGGACACGGAACACTGGACAATAATATTGTGGTACTGCGCTTGGAATACACTATTTCATCCAAAAGGCGCCTTGTCCAAGGCCAAGGCGCAGTGGATGGCATGCTTCTGCTCAAGTACCCCCTGCTACAATCTCATTTTTGACAGTGAAAGGCTTTTACGCAAGTTTCTTTTACGCAAGTTTTTTTCTTCCTTAACCGTGCTTGGTGTGCGAGCAACACCTGTCTGGCCTTATCTTTTCATTCCAAGGCACTCCTTGTAAGCTAAATACGCTGCAAATAGCAAAACTCATGATTTCATGCAAAGCTTGCAGAGTGCAAAATGTACTTGTAACAATGTGGTTTGTAATTACTATCGTTACACTGCTTATCATAGCAAGAACACGACTCTGCACAGGGACCAGATTGAAATTCGCGTTGTCCCAAACATTTCGGGCAGGGCCCATGTACACCGAGGGTAGATGTGATCTTGGCAATAACCATGAACATATTTCTTTGACCTCATGATAAAGGCCAAACAACATTTCCCTCTTTGGTATGTAACCCTAGTCTGACATCTTTAAAGCATAAGCAGTACCAGTTTTAGGCAGAGTGTTGAGATACATGACGGAGGACTTACACACCAATGGCAAGCAAACGCGCTGGCTTAGGGTCAGGTTTGAGGGTTAGGGTTAGGGGTAACCTTAACCCTAAAATGGCAAGCACACGCATTGGCTTGCCAATGGTGTGTAAGTCCTCTGATATACACCTCGAGAGAGAGCTAACTTTCCCTCAAAAATTACCATTCACAGAACTTCCTATACCTTATGCAACATGGTCCAAAGTGGTAAGAAAATCGCGTTGCTATTTTCCCACAATTATTCCACGCAGCAGCTTATCACGCAGTGTTGTGCCCTCTTGCTATGCCCTCCCATCTAGACAATCGCACCTGCTGTGGCTTGGCCTTGTGCGTGTGCAGCATACAGCGCGCTCACGACGTCTGTTGCATTCAGCCCAGAGTTCTCTGCCAACGTACGGGGCACCACCTCAAATGCCTCAGCATACTTGTTGATAGCGTACTGCTCCAGTCCTGTTTGTGTTTTACTCCATTCCTGTAGCGCACACCGAGGAGACCAGTCTTTTGTATCAGGAAGGACATTGTTGACCTTTGTACTGGCTTTGCAGCTTAACAGGCCAAGCTTCAGTGATGGCGTTAAATTAAGCTCTATCCCAAGATGAAAAATGTAATATGCTTAACTAAATTAACTTCAAGTGATTCTCATTCTATATCTCCACGCAGCTGCCAAATTACACAAAGCCCACTGACTAACTGAAATGTTCCGTGCTTTGTGCAAAACAATGTGATGTAAAATGGGCAGCGTTTCACAACTCTGAGTGCATCTTATTACCTACAGGCCATGTATGGTGCCGGGTCGTCATCGGCCACATCATCAACACAACACTTGCTGCGCACCTGCAGTTGCCGTGCAACCTCCATCTCTGCAGCCCCTCCTGCCGCTAGGCAGCGGGCATCACGGGTGAGTGCCTTGAAGGCATTCACGGCATTGTTAATGGCACGCTCAACGTCGTCCAGCTGGCCCTGAGGACAAACCAGAGGGGAGAAAAAAGTGCTATAATTGAACAAAAGAGAATAGGCTGTCCCCATGAACGGCCCCCACCCCTTCGCAAGCCAAACAGTCCCATTAAACTTTACGTCACCATATCTCTGTAACCCCTGCACCGTTATGAGACCTGAGACATGCATTGAATAGCTAGATTTGTTCTCCACGTGTCTACAAGAAAAGCAGGCAAAAAGACTCAGTGGGTGCACGCTAGAAAATTTTGAAAAACAACTTGGATGCAGTTACAAAGAAGTTGCCAGCATGATAAAAGATTTGCGCACATTGAGTGCACCAGCTTTTCGTATTAATATGCACCGCACAGCTATAAAAATACCACCCTTTGCCTGAGGAACAGCACGGCATGAGCAACATAGGTCGTTCGTTACTCCTGACAAAAAAACACTCGAGTGTTGTTCTTGGCTGTATTGGTTGGTTATGTCAAAATTGAAACCGGAGAAAATAATCCACGTAAAACATAGAGCATACCGTAGAGGCTGACCAATGCGAGCTTATGCGAGGGGCAATACGAGCTTATGCGAGGGGCACACAATCTAATAATTTACCCCAATGCAGCCTATTTGAGGGCCTTTGGGCCTCTGAGCTGCTGCACGTGCACACGTATGCACGCGCGTGTGCACGCGTGTACGTACGCGTGCAGTGTGCGTGTGCGTATATATGTGTGTGTGCGTGCACGTACATGTGTGTGCCTTGTGTACGTGCGTGCATGTGTGTATATGATTGTGTACATACGCATGTGCATGCGTGTGTGTGCGCACGCGTACGTGCGTCCGCGGGTTTGAGCATGTGAAGGGATTGAAGGCGCCCTTTCTCTTGGTGTCTTTCCTCCCCAAGAGAGGGCCAGCCTCCCTGCTGCTTATGCCTGAAGCCAGCTTAGGAGGCCCACCTGGTTTCCTCTTTTTTGCTGCTGCATCCCACTCTGCCTGTGCTGCCCTGTCCCCTGCAACACGTACTGCAAGTGCCTTTGCTGCCTCCCCCTCTGCTGCCTTCTTCTCACTTACTGTCCGATACTAGGCTTGACGTCTGCAACCCCAAGCTGTTTGTCCCCCTTGGGGGCCTTGAGGGACGGCTTTCCTGGCCTGTACCCCTTCATGCTTTAATTCAATGCGAGCTTCGCGAGGCCCTTATAACTATAATACAGATTGCTCTTGACACTCCGCGAGGGGTCAGAGACGTTCGCGGTACGCGGTGATATACCACCAATACGGTAGACTAAATCAAGGTGAAACCAGGTTAGTGTGACATTCTTGTCCAAAACATTTTACAATGCTCACCTCTGTGGAGCCTCTCAGGCAGATGGTCGAGATGCTGCCCAAAGCGCCCTCCTGGTGAAGCACACAGCAGTTGGCTCCACCCAGCTCCTGCGAATGCAAGCAGCATTGGAGTAAGTGGCAGGGAGGTTGCTGAGAGCATCTGGCCAAGCTTGCTTGCGAATCAAGCCCTTGCGTAGTTCATGCTAGGCACATGAAACTGAACGAGTGTAAGCTAAATGCTTGGGGCAATGACAGGAGGAAGGCAGTTTAACTGTGCTAGCATCCCCACAACTCTGCTTACTCGTGCTGTGTTTCTCTCTGCTGGTGCAATGTGGGACAGAAAACACGAGCGCAGAAAATACACGACATTCAAGCACATGCACCAAGCCTGCCAGCACTACACACGTGTACACACACATACAAACACAAGCACACATACACACATGTAAGTACAAGCACTAACACACACGTACCCGCACGCTCAGCTGCTTGACGAAGCCAATTTCATCGGGGGTGGGTGTGCCAAACGTGGATCGTGCAGCAGCCCCTGTGGCCTTACACAACCGCAGCAGCTCGAACTTGGAGGACAGGCGCAGTACCATTATCTCGTACTTCTCCAGGAAATGCATGGCCATCTCACCGATGGTCGTCCCGCTCACCACCAACTACAAGAGTGAGGGATGATGGATGGAGGGAGCAATTCCCAACGAGCGTGAGTGTACAAATACTACAAATATGCAGGGTTGGCAAGAATTGTATATGAGATGCCGTGAAGTCAATAACGACGACTTATCCAAGCCATGCAAGCTCAGTTTGTTATCCAACGTGCAAGAGTAAGTGATTACACTTGCAACTATTACTTTTGCCTGGTGGAAGAAAGACAGCCCTTGCTCATAACTCATGACCCTTTCTGATGACCCACCTTAACTCCCGCATCAGCGATGTTCTTGATGTACTCCTCCAACTTGGACTCTTCTGACTTTGAGTAATTCTCTAGCTCCTCTGCATTCTTGATGAGCACAGTCCCCTGCGTGCAATGTATAGGAGGGAAGGAAAATGCGTTGCATACAGGCCCTTCTTGATGGTTCTTTATAATGGAAACTCAGAGGGATAGGGTGTTGCGAGTGGTACAGGTCATCTTGATGTCAGGCCCTGAAAAGAAGCGGGAGAAGTGGGGCGCCCTGATCACTGCTCACACAAACTGCATCACACAGTCAGATCCAGCCTGCACCCCACCCATACCTTGGTGTCTGTGGTTGCAGTGTCCACGCCCTGAGCGTACACGGCAACTTTGGCGTTCTCCACATGCTTGATGGTGCCTTCAGCGTCGCGCCTGAACACCATGCCCTTAACCACCTTCGAGTCGTTGAGACCCCCTCCTGGGATCTTGACTACGCGCACGTTGTCGACGTTGAAGTTGTAAGGGTTCTTGGGCAGCACGCCGATGCAGGCCTCTGCCACAAACTTTGACAGGATGCCCTCGTACCCGCTGATTTTACTAGAAATGGTGCCCTTCAACCTGGAGGCCACCTGTGCATGTTATATGAGTCAGTGGTGGAGGGAAGGCAAGAAAGTTGAATAGAAGCAAGTAATTGAAAAGAGATTAAACCAAAAACAAAGGTTGTGAGTAGGTACATATGCGTGCATGCGTGTGTGTGTCTGTGTGTGTACATGCTTGCGTATTTGTACACATGTTTTTATAAAGATGCCCTAATAAAAAGCACTGAACCTGTCTATACCGCAAAAACTTCGGACGCGGAATGAAGACACCACGACAGAGGAGATTGACAGAGGGTTTAACTAGGGAAATGTCCAAATATGTGTCTTTTTGGCACTCAAAAACCGGCCATTCACAGCCCCTTCATCCGATTGGAACCATCTTTTCTTTGAATGAAAGCTTGCATTATGAGCTGCACGAGGTGTGCTCACATCCATGTAAGTCACAGTGAGCGCAATTTGATAAATGTTCAAGCTTGAGCTTCTGACCACCAAATTTTTGCCCTAATGGTGCGGCTGTCCATGAGAAAACAGCATATATTCGTGTAAATCACCAACAACTTCACCGTTTGACTCCACTTCTTTTGCAATGATATTTATTTGTTACAAGGAGTCCATGCCACCTAAAATCATGTAATTTGGTGAATTGGGTGAACAGCTGTGAAGATTTTGTGGTTAGAAGTGGGGTTCACACCGTGGGCAATTTGGCTTGTGCGCTGCAACTGGCAGTTTTCAAGCTCAGGTGTAGCCTACCTCTGGATACCAAGTTTAGAAACTGCCAGCTGGGGCGCACATACTCAATTCACATTTCAAAAGTACCCCTGTTTAGGGCCTCAGCTGACCCCCTCTGGGAGAATGATTCACTTTGCAATTTACCGCCCCCACAACAACCGACCTCTAAGGGATTTCTGATGTCCAAGTCGCTGCTTCCTGGGATGATGAGTGACTCAAGGATCTCTAATACCTGCGTACATTTTCATTTGTTTAATAGGCATCCGTACTGACTTGACAGATGTGAGAGAAGCGTATAGCTTTTTAGGGGGGAGATGAGTGCTTGTGTGAATCGCATCGTGCTGGTGATTTTGCGTGCATCTGTTTGTGTGTGTGTGTGTGTGTGTGTGTGTGTGTGTGTGTGTGCCTGAGTGCGTTTGTGTGTGCGCGCCTGAGTGCGTGTATATATGTATGTGTGTTATGTGGTGGTGTATGTGTTGTGTGTCTGCATCTGTGAGCATGCACGAGTGCACATACGTACTTGTGCATGCGTTCTACAAATTGTGGATTGTGTGTGTATACGCTGTGCGCCCATACGTACAAGTACATGCATACATTTGCCCGCACCTGCACCTGCACCCAATGTCTGCAAAGGTGTGCTGCATACTACAAGTGTACCCACATCTACAGTTTCAACTTGTGGGCACAATTGTAGTTGCCATCTGTGGCCATGTGCAAAGGGGGCAAGTGTATGAGTGTATGCGTGTTGTCGTGCGGGCGTTCGTGCGTGTGTGTGTCTGTGTGTGTGTTTGTGTGTGTGTGTGTGTGTGTGTGTGTGTGTGTGTGTGTGTGTGTGTGTGTGTGTGTGTGTGTGTGTGTGTGTGCGATGTTTGTGCACATGTCTGACGTGTGTGAGTTTGTGCTCATGCCATGCATGCACATACGTGAACATGAGTGCGCATGCGTGCGTGCCTGTGCGTGTTTGTGAGTGCATGCGCAATTGTGTGTATACGTGTGCACTTGAGTAATCCTGTTAAACTTGCCTTGGCCGAGGCCTTGTAGTAGCCGTCTGCTATCTCTGCTGTGTGTAGGCCGTCCCGTAGAAGACCCTCTGCTCCACCCAGGAGCTCGCCCCCAATTGCCAACACCTGTTAAATACACCAAGGGGAAGAATACTGAGGGAGGGAGGGCGACAGACAGACGTGACCAGCAGCCTGGTGGACACCAGCCTGCAATGAGGCGCATGAAATGCCACGGTGTGCTACCAGACCTCCCCTACGAGAGCAGGAGGCAAGGGGAGGGGAGGAGAAGAGTAAATTCTCGGTCAGCTGTCCGTACCAGGTTCGTGCCGTCCCCAATCTCCTGCTCCTGCGCCTTGGCAGCATGCACCAGTAGCCTGGCTGCTGGATGGTTAATTTCAAGCTCTGTGACGATGGTGGACGCATCGCTGGTCACGAAAAGCCGCTCCAGGTGGTTGATCACCATCTTGTTCATGCCTGTCCATGTTAAAAACGCGCGGGGGGAGGCGAGAGGTTGGGTGAAAACGAGCTCTTTGGATAGATCTATCGAGTTCGTATCGGTCGGGGGGTGCGTGCCTTCCGGGATGGACATAAGAACAGGGCAGGACGCGGACTCCAAGGAGGAGCAAGCTCTGTTCACCAGTGCTATCAGTGTGCATGCAGTCTTGTGCAGTGTGAGAAGGGGCTGTCTTTGTGCACGCATGCACGCACCGCATGCACGCACCGTTGGGTCCCAGGGATGTCCGCGTTATTTGGGCCATGTTCTTGCATGCCTCTATATTTCTAAGCACTGCTTCATCCACTCCAGCAAAGTGCTTGTGCCCCTCCTTCAACATACTCTGCAAACCATACGGCAAAGAACCCATTCCAGCAACGTGCACACAAAAACCAGAGAATGTGGAAGTTTGAAATCTTTAAAATTAATGTCTGATATTCTTAGAACGAAATATGGCAAACTGTATCTGCAAGCACATGGTACCCGTCACGCATTCCTTGGCAGTGTTAAAGTTTGTGTTCAGGTTCTCTATCTCATGGAAGGTAAGATAAACAACCTGCAGAGTTTATCGACGACGCTTGTTAAAAATCTTCCTGACAGGATGAGGCCTGACAGCTGTTACTCAATATATGTAAGTACATTAATTGCTGGGCAACTGCCCTCTGAAGTAGTAAGGGATCTTCGCAGATTTTGAATCTAGTCTGGCTCAAAATGTCTGCCCTTTTTGCACCACCCTACCGCCAGCGCAATCCAACCATAAACAAGCAAGACCTTAGGTTTGCACTCTCAAGATCCCGCTTGTGGAGGAGAAGGGAAAAGGCAATGCAGTTGAAGCTGCACAACAGGCATGGATCGGAAAGGCTGTCCTTTTGTGTTTTTGCACTGGTGAATGGGTACAATATGGGCACACGATACATTCCGATGCCAGAAGTGTTTACATTATCTGCAATCATTTACTGTATTTTCTTTTCACCTTAGAAATTGTAAAATAGGGAAGGGCCATCATGGGGATCTGTCAGATCAAATCACCGTATGGGTCGAGCGATTTTGCTCAGATCTTCAGCTTATTGTCATTCAACTATTTGATCATCCCACGATTTCTTGCTGCCCCTTTATGTGGCGTGACAATCAGGTGGTTGAAAGGAAAAGTCCAGCACACCACTAGAAGTTCTGCTCAGATATGTTTTCAGTGAAACGCTCCACACCATCCTGCTAGAAGCGGCAGGCACCATCTACCACAGCCATGCAAAAGAACCGCTGCGCAGCCTTGAACCGCGCCGCGTGCCTGTTGAAAAAAGTGCGCTTCTACTTCCCCACGAGCCTGGGGGTCCATGTTCCTGGTCTACATGCCAACACCCATTAAAAAAAATGAGCTTACAGGTCCGTAACAAAAGTTATACAAACCAGACACAACACGGAACGCTTCCCCCAAAATTTCTGAGCAGTACTCTTGGAGGTGTACAGGCCTCTGCCTCTGAACCACCTGATTTCCATTTACAGCCCTTCTCTCTTTCAATTCTCCAGGTAAGCGGGATGTTGTGTGGCCCTGCATCCATTGGGCGGTACAAAAATCAACATCCTTTTATTTCCTATCCTCGCCTGAATTGTTTACATCTTGGCGTTGCTGAATTGATGGCAGCATATTCAGTGTCTAATGCGCCTTCTACTGCTACTTTTAGCACTGCCTGCACCTGATCAGGCAATGACTTCGCCAATATGCATGTTTCCCTTTTTTAAAGCCTTGCACATCCTGACACCAGCCTTGTTCTGGCGTTTTAGCTATGCTCGTATCTTTTCTGGATGTTGACTTACCATCTCCTCTTGTGTTTAGCAAAATATCCAGGAGCGTCTTAGTCCCTCTTTTACTTGGTTTTCTCACTCTCCTTTTACTCTTACTCTCCTTACGACACAAATGTATTTCGACCTCACACCATGTACTAAGACACGTGGCTAGCAGCTAGCAGGTTTTGAATCCGCATAGTACACACACTGAGCCAAATAGTCCACCTGCAACGACGTTGCTTCTTCTGGGTGTGATTTGTGTAATTTGCCAGGTGGTGCCCAAGATGGATGTCAGATCAAATCACCGTCACTGCTAAGTATCAGACTCAGCACAGCAACCAGCCTAGTACGTTCAATGTTTGCTGGCTGGTCCCGCCTCCTAAGGGCAGCCTTGCGTTTCTTACTACAAGAAGCTGTGTGCCGTTAGCCTGGTGCAGCGTTTCAGACGCATGGTTGCATACATTGCTGGCACTTGAGGTTTCTCACGTAGTTTAATTGGCTGTCACGCCTATCCTTCCCAGAGCATTTTATCCATAAATTTGAATTGCCAAAATACACATTTGGCAGGACAACCTGTACATGGTCCAGCACAAAAGCCTCAGGCCTCACTGGTCGAAAACAGGTCTGATCCACTTGATTTTTGTGGCAAGTCCATCACGGATGACCTACCTGCATTAAAGCACTACTTGTCCACTTGGTACTACCGTATGAAAGCTACCACAAAGCTCACGCCTGCCAATTTGTTTAAGCTTATCAGCTGTGCATCTCCATTTCGCTCAGCTGCACAAGATTGGTTTGAAGTTGCACTCACAAGCATTGAAGAGGTAATTGAACAGTCTGACGAGGCGGACGCACTGCTCATCTGCACACTGAAAGCAACATCAGCAGAGTTTGATCACATCTCAGGTGACAAAGAGCAGCAGCTCCTTGACAAGCAACTCCAGGCAGGTGAAAGCGCTTCAGCTTTTGCCATGAGGTTTGCAGCTTTGGCTAGAGAAGCAGAGGTGAAATATGATTGAGCAGTTTGGAAGCTAGTAGGCCAGCAGCCATGCAGCAGCACGCACCTGAATTGTCCAGCATGATGGAGAATGATATGATCATAACAGGAAGTGCGTCCCTTGCTAAACTTGTAAGTTTGGCAAAGAAGTACAGCAAATAGCATGCCAAGTATGGGTCACACAAGAAGCATGATGATGATATTAAAAAAGGAGAGCTGATAGCTGATCTGAGAGGTATGGCGATGCTTATGCGCACACTTGTGGGTTTTAGCAATTCTCTGCACATGCAGGTGAACCATACGTCGCACGTCTACTCACGGCAGGGGGTGATGGATGTTAAGCAGCGAGAAGCCGCACTCCTTACCTAGGGTATGGACGCTATCATTCACCAAACCTGACTTGCTATGGTCCAAACCTCGAGCGCAGCCTGCGCCGGATGACTGAGCAGGTGAACTTTTTCAAGCACGTACGTGCCAAAACATCTTGCACCTAGAGCAGAACCACACAAGCCAGTTATGAGCATGCTTGCATCAGTTGCACAGCCACAAACGTGTGAGTCAGCAGCAGCACCAATCCCATTTACACGCACAGGCCAAGCTGAGCACACCAACCTTGCACATCACACTGAGCATGCTGCATCCAAAGCAAGACTTATATTATGCGCACTGAGTGAGGAACATTTGAAATGTCTGCGTACCACTGCACCTGAAAGCGTAATTGAGGTAACACTCTCCACCAGCACTGCAATGGGAATTTTTCAGCGCAACAACATTGCACAAGCAGCATCGACATCAAAAAGCAAGAAAAAGAAAAAGAATGCAGATAGTGTAAACACACTACCGGCATGGATTAGGAAAGGATGTTGTTTTGTGTTCTGCATCACCCAATGGATGCAGAGACACACAACATCCTACCTGGAGAATAAAGTACGAGGAGATTTTCAGTGGGAATCAGGTGGTTGGGAGGTAGAAGCCTGCTCACCACCAGGAGTATTGTGGGGGTTGTTTTTAAAGTCTCGTCTCATCTGTATGAATTCTGTTGCGGATCTGATTGCATGTAGGCTTAATTTTGCCATGAGTGCTATGGCATGTAGACCAGTAACCCCAAGGCTGTGGAGTGGGTTCCTTGTATGGCTGCTGTAGATGGTGCTTGTTGCTCCTAGCAGGATGATGTGAAGGGTTTTACGGTGTCTGAGTAAGCAAGGCATTAGCAGCTTATGTTGATATTGTGCTTTGTCTGCTTGTTGAGTAGGGTTAGTGCCTACACAGTACTTAATTTTGATAAAATGTTCATCGCGTTTGTTCACTTGCATGTCTCTTTGTTTCATTGCCAGGGGATATGGATTGGCAGCGCTATCTGCTAGGTTATTGCGGGCAACTAATCTTATATTATTGGCAGACCTCGTTAAATGCTTGGTCGAAGTAAGTAAAATTGCATCCAGCTTGCCAATTCCGCCACGGTTGTGCATTGAGATTGGAAGGTAAGAGCCTGGTCGGAATCATTCCTTCCTGTGTCTCCTTGGCATATGATGCCTTGTCATACCATTGTTGCATGACTGCCTATGTCTGCTTGTGCTAGCAGTCAGGTACCCCGTACGCCTTGTTGGATCGCCTTCAAACTCAACTGTCCAGCAGCATCGTGTCTTCAATAATTATCATTTCATTTGAAATGGGATGGCTGTAGCCTGACAGCATGGGATGGCTGGGATGTAATGGGATGGCTGAGATGTAATGGGATGGTTGTAGCCTGACAGCGTGGGATGGCTGTAGCCTGACAGCATGCAGTAGGTGCCATCTAGCTTTTGGCAGATGAGGCAGACTGGTGGACCTTCTATATGGGTGCACTGAGCTGCACACTTTTGGTTGTACATCAGATTCGAATGGCAGATCATGACTTTTGATTCTGCAAAGGTGACACCTGCATTTGTACAGAATGAGTTACCTTGATCTTTTTTAACATTGTCGTCCTTGACCAGTTCTTGGTACTTTGTAAAGCACATTGTAAACTGATGTTTTGAAGTCTTTTTGATTTAGGACCTAATTAGTGCTGGACGTGCGTATGTGCTTTTACAGCATCGAAGAAAATGGAGAGCCTCTCTGCTGAAGGAAAAGAAAAAAGAAAAAATTACGCAGGCAGTGAAAACCACTCCCCGCATCAATTAAGGAAAAGGAGCCACTTTGGTACCGAGTACCGTAAAGCTCCTCCACCGCAAAAAAAGAAAGGAAAAATCAATGGGGATCAGGAGGGTTGCAGGCTTGGCCTGAAACCGGCTCCTGATGAGAGTCGATAACAGTACTGGAAAGGGCATGTCTAGTATGGTCAAGTTTAGCAGCAAAGTTCACAGAGTGCACATGGAGCTTGGAGGCAAGCTTCTTAACTCTTTGAGAATCGAGACCCAGTTCTTTGAAAGGCTTCAGAGTGTAGGTGTTGTAGATGGTGCCGCCCACACCCAAAAGGATGATGTGGAGAGTAACGGAGGCTCCTTAGAGAATGTTGCAGAGAGCTTTGTGCTGTTCCTTTGCGGCGTTCAGCTGGTTCTGAGGTCTGTTGTCTTCACAATACTTTATCTCGACGAGGTGGATGTCATGCCGAGGTTTGCTGAGGTCTTTAGGTCGGTGCTGTCTGAGGTTGGTGGCTGGCGCTGCTGCTGGGGTGGCTGCTCCCAGCCTCCCTCAATTGCCCCCTGCCACTTCGAAGAACCCACCCCCCTACATTAGTTTGCTGTTTTTGTTTTTTTGCAGCGATGGGAGTAACCAGCACAAAATCTGGACGGCTGGAGGTGAACCTGTCTTTATCTGGGAAGCGGGGTGGGAAGAGCCATTTGGGAACAATTCTACTTTCGGCTGTTTCAGGAGTCTGGAGATTCTGCATAGTCATCCGTTCGTTGCTGCCTTTATCTAAGGAGACAACGCATGACCCTAAGGAGCCTGTTTTGCTGATAGCCTTAAAGATCATGCGGCATGCTAAGTTGTGTCTTTCGGTGATCATGTTCCTTATTTGCGTGTGTTGGCACCCAGAAAGGATGTGCAGGGCACTGTCTACTTATGGGTAGAGGGGGCAAGTTTGACATGTTGAGAGTTTGAACAATACCGCACGTTTTTTATTATATAGGGTGCCTGTTCTGTATTTCATAATGTTACATTTGGTCTTAAAGGAAACATTGGATGATGTTAGGTAAGCAATGCTAGTGGCTCCATTGGCAGTACCGTCCTTTATTAGGGTCTAGTAGTACGCATGGTAGTTCGCTTCAGTTTTGGCATTTCCCAGTTTATGGAGAAGATGCATATGTGCTGGAAGGGCGTCACGGTGGTTTGTAGGTACCAAAGCCTTGGGGGAGGAGGATGGGTCATGTTTGTTGCATGGGTATGATTGTGGATTTGTGTTTATTTTCTATGTCTTCTTTGGCAAGCCAGTGGATGTTGTAGAAGGGATTTCCCTCAGGGCCTGCTATTCTGATGGAGGTATCTGCAATGTTGGCGTAGGTGGTGGCTGACTTTTTAGCAAGGGCGTCGGCATGTACATTACCAATAATACCGGCATGGGACTTTACTTTGAAGAAGTGGATGGGCGATGGTGATTGGCGGATTGCTTTAGCAATGGATTGAAGGACATCTCCTTGGATGTGGTGGCGATGGAGATTCGGATGTGATAGCTGCTTTTTTATCTAATGCAGTGATGTAAGGCTGTCTGTGGCTATATGTGAGTAGCCGTGTATGACTGCAGCTGCTATAGCTGCTAGCTCTGCACGTGAGATGGTGTTGGTTATACCCATGCCTTTTGGCTTACATAGTGGGAAACGTTTGAGTTAGGGTGGTATACACCTGATCCAGTGCCTTGCCCTACTTCATTCTTTTGGAGGCTGCCATCAATGTAGGTCCAATCCCGCCAATCTTTTACCTTACGGGTTAGGTTTTGGCTGGAGCTGTTTTGGGGTGCTTCGTCGATATACAATTATGAGGTTGGTCAGTGCTAATCAGGGCACTTGTTTCATCTGGGCCTTCTGGGGTTTGAGGGTGGTCATTGGGTAGCTTATTAAATGTGTTGAGTCCTGAGTGTTGTCCAGAACCTAAGGCTGTTTGGTAGGGATTGTTATGTATGTTTTGAATTTCCCACTTTGCCTTGCTTAGGGATTTCTTTGGCAAGTTCTTTTAGCCAGTCTTTGTTGTGAGCATTGAGGTAGACCCTGCCCTTGGTGTTCCATATGGCAATGATCTTCAATTCCCAAGTGTGTTTGGAAAGTGGTATTTGTATGTTGTTCCAGAAGGGCACTTTCGCATATTGGAGTTGGTTTGATGGGATGGTGCCCAGGAATTTACACTTGTGTGGATATTTATGGCAGAGTGATGCATAGGGATTTGTGGTCATATTTTTATTCTAGGAAGGGAGGAGCATGAATGTGGCTGTTTCCTCTGTGTTGACAGCAGCAGAGTAGATGGCGTGTCTTATTGTTAAGAGCATGGTGTTTTCATGGTAAATGGGATGGCAGATGGAGAACCCAGAGATTCGGGAGGAAAAGGCATTGGTGTTTGCCCCAAACATTTTGTCTCTTGGGTGCTCACTCCAGTAATGGGGAGATTCGGGGTCATATTCGAGGGGGGATGCCATTTTTTCTTTAGTGAATAGGGCCCACTTTTGAAAGGCGGCGGAGATGTGGGAGGGAAGTATCCAAGAGAACGAGTCTTTGATTTTTTTGTTCGTATGTTTAGAGGTCGAGATATTTTTACGAGCAATGAGGCCTACAAGTTCTGATGGCAAAGCTAATGGGAGGAGGCTGGACATGATTGTGAAGGCCGCTGCACTTTGCCTTATCAAAATCCTTTTGCAGTATGTGAAGGTGCTCGGGAGTAAGCATACCTTTACACTTTCTGTCGACAATGTAAGTACAGGCTACTGTGTCAGTGTACACTTCAGGAAGCATAGTGTCATCTGGGGAGGATAGGGTACTCTTTTCTTGATACTTCATGAGATCAATGGTTGTGATCCAGTATCCACAATGCCCTGTGGCCGTAATGTCTGCCTGTGGGTTGGTGGGTTGGATGTCAAAGTTGGCTCTGTTCCGGAGATCGACATTGTAGGGTTGGTACGTATTGCCCTATTGGGTGGCAGAGAAACCTTGTTTTTGAAGATCATTTAGGTGTTCATCTGGTGCAGGCTGTGAAAAGTTTGGTGCGGTGATATGCTCTTCAAACTTTCTGAGGCTCTGCTTGAAGCTTTCAAATGTGTTTTTTAGTTCTTCTGGCTCCCAGGTTGGGTTCCATGAGACCTCCACAATCTCTCTTTTCTGAGAGTCGAGGATACGGTTTTCCTTTTCATTTTGGTTCAATTTGATACAGGCAGGGCAGGCCCATGAATCATTGGCATCAATAGCTTTCGCGTTGCAGCAGCTTGTTATAAGCAAGCATTGCCAGTGGTAGGTACGGTTGCAGACGTCACAAATGTTAGAGCAGGTTTTGAGGGCTACCTTGTGTACCGACTCAATAAAATTTGTCAATGATATAGCCAAAATCTCAATTTGCTCTTCTGCAGGCTTTTCACTCAGGTGTTGCAGCCTAGCAGTGTTTCTGGCACTTTTATTTTGCAGTCCATTAAGAAACGCAAGGGCTTGCCTGTGAGCGGGAGTGAGTACAAGCAGGGTTTCCTCAAGCTCTTGTATAATGCCATGGGAGGGGTCAGAAAGGGCATGTGTAATTTATAACTGGTCTGGAGCGCTGACAGGGCAAGTAAGGGTGGCTTGTTTGGCAGCTTTTTTCGCTTGGGCTTTTACAATGTGAGGGATCCACAGGCTTAATGTGCAGGTGGGTCTGACAGCAATACAGCACATCTGCACACTCCTCGCAATGTGTAGAGCAAGTGTGTGCAGGAGGAAGGGGGGAGGAAGCATTCAGGGATAGTAGAGAAGCAAATTCCAGATATACACACCACAGCAAGTGCACAAAAAGTCTTGTTTTGCAACCAGGAGGACCTGACAACAGGCACACTCCTTACAAAGCATACAACATGTATAATCAGGATGGAGAGAGGGAAAGCATCCAGAAATAGTGGAAAAGCAAGCTAAACGTACACATACACACGCAGACAGACACACACACACACTTACACACACATTTCTGGCCCATTTCTGGTTCGCTTCTTAATTTTGCCCTAAAGTTGTGCTCCAGGTATGAAGTTTGTTGATTGTCTATCTTGTCTGTCTCAGTCGTACGTGTTACTGCCTGACCTGAATAGATTGTGTAAAACAAATGTTTGTGTATAGGGGAAGTAGTGATTACGTACCACATGACAAGAAAAGATGAGTTAGGGCTGGTTAGGGAATTTAAAAGTGAAAGAAGAACAGGGTAAAATTGAGTAAAACGAATGTTGCCTGCAGCATCTATATGTTAATATCACCACCTTATAAGGAATGCGTTGTTGCTCAAAGGGAAACCTGAGCTTGTACATTCTTACCAAGTCCTGCAGTTTTGCATCATCGGGTGGGCACATCTCATTCCTGACTTCGCATATGTTATGTAAGCACAAGCAAGCCAGAATCATGAAATTTTGATTCTTTAAGTGCAGCTCATTTTCTTTTAATAGTGCACGCCACCTTGTCTTTAATCTACCAAACGCTTTTTCAATCACATTTTGCATTGCCGCATGCTTCCTATTGAACCTCTCTTTATTTCTATCCTGACCAGCAACCCGTAAGCGGGAAGTACAAAAGATGTGCAGGCATACGCAGAATTTGCAATGATTTGGAACGGCACTTGAGTACCCAATACAAGGGAGCGTCCCCTTCACAACACGCTTCCCAAATTATGAAGTGATCCTTAATAATTATTGCTTAAATATATTGCTGTCTTGCATACTTCCAGGATTGCCTTATAGGACTTCAATAAACCGACCGAACTGATCACATATAGCATATAGCATGCACATTAATTGAGGGGAAGCCTTTGCGGCAATGGTGAGCTGCATTGCCATAAACAGGAGTCTGTGTGCCATCCATTGCCCCTATTACTTGAGGAATGGCTGCTCCACCTCACTTAGTTGCTTGATAGCCAGGCTGGAGGAGGCCTTTGTAATCCAAACTAAACTATTTAAGCTTAGTTCCTAGTTTATAAAACCCTGCTGCATTTCGCTTCATCCCCTCAATGGTAGTTAGTAAAAGCACAATAGCTATGAAATTCATTAAAGCATTAAGACCATGCACTGCCTCTTGCACTGTAGAGGGGGCAGGATGCATCATTATTCTTGAGTTGTAGGGGTGATCTATCGGGGCCGCATAACGCGTTCGGTCTGTTGAACCTGGGATTTATGATGCTGGCCTAGCATAAGGGACTATTACAAGTAATTTACTTTACTTTACAAACTATGAAAGCTGATGGGTTTTCTGCCTGGGGGCACTTCAACTGGGCATTTGTACCTCATTTTGGAGGAGCCAGAATTTGATGCCACCTTTCCCGCCCGATACCTCCGCGCCCAGTCCACGGATTGCCCCGCGCTCAATGCAGGATGTCATAGCTAAATCTCAGCTGCTCACTGCTCCAAAAATCTCCCTTTGTAAACCCTTTGTTGAATAAGCTGGATGGCCCGTCTAACTATTAGTTGATGTATTGAGTCTTTTACCTTGCAGTGACGGTGATTTGTTCTGACAGTGTACTTTGTTTTCATAGGTTGAGTCCATCTATGTCTAAACTATGCTGTGCTCATTCTCCTTGATTCACGAAATGATACGCTTTCGAGCTCAAACAATAACAGTACTGTCACGACGAATCATGGTACCAGCATAAGCAAGGATTGCATTTATGAGTTTATGAGCCATATGGGTACGCCCCGAAGGCATTTGACCAGAGGGCATTCAACGCCCCGAGGAGATGGTACTCAGACATGCAGTCTGAGGAAAGAGAGAGTTTGTTACAAGAGGACCATCTAAACTGGCCAAACAACCAAATAACCGTAAAATCGTTGCTCACATTATAAATCCCAGGGAAAATCACACGATTCGTCCATGCCACTGATTTAGCATGACAGTACTATACCTGTAATCCGCTACTTGCCCATACGCTTTCGTAGAAGCGCGCACACAAAAACCATAAGCTCCCCCAGGCGTAGAGCCGTACTTTCACAACAGACAAAGATCGACTTGCCATCAATAAAAGAATCAAAGTTCGCTTATTTTTGGGTTCCTGCGCTTCACCTTCAGCTTTGATTTGCGCTGCTGCGCATTGCTAATGCCCACTTCATTTGCAGTGTCCATCACGTCCTTTGTTGGCACAGCAGAGGCCACCACGTTCCCACCCGCTGCAATACTTTTTCCCGGCCCTCCTCCTCCCGCTACAGGCTGGTGGACACCAGACAACCCTGTGTGTACAATAACAAAACCAGGCTTGTGCGACTACGCCGTACTAGAGTGATTTTTTTATCGTACTTACGGTACCGTACCGTATTACGCCGAACTGTACTGAACTAAGCTGGTGGAGTTGACTAGTACGGTCCCGAACAGTACAAGACGGTGGTCACCGTACAGCACGTTTTTGGTGCAATTTGGCCATTTGGCTCCAATTCTGGCCCAAAACAATTGTTTTCTCTTTACAACAATTGTTCATGTATAAAACGCTAATTGTTAACCAGGAATCAAGCACTGCGTCCGACTTTGAGTTTCCATGCAAGCCACTGCTGGGTTCTTCCCTCGAGCTGATGCAGCCCCAACCCAGCCTCAGGGTCATCCAGGGAAGCATTGTATGGCTTCAACACATGAGAGGAGCATGCGGGAGGTGGAAATGCAAGGTGTTGGGGCGGAGAGACCATTCTGAGGCCAAAGTTGCACTGGCAGTGCCAGCTTGGCTTCGTGCTGTACATGTACCGCATTTTACCGTCTAGACGGTAAAATACAGTCACTAAACTTCAAAAATACGCCGTCTTGTACAAAAAAGACGGTTCGTACCGTACTGGTGTACCGTCTGACCGTCTGAGCACAAGCCTGAACAAAATACATAGGGTTGGCCAGAACCGTATAATTATATATATACGCCACACATTATATACGTTCCGTATATATACGGCTGTAAAAATAAAAATTCTCCGTATCCGGACTCGTATGACCGTGCGTGAATTTAAAATGGCATATATGTATACGCTGTATAATACGTATATATATACGGTCTGAATGAGTGGTCAAAAGCGACCTTCCACCGGCCTTGGAGTCCAAAGCCCGTGTATCCGGGCAATTTTTTACAGTTGTTTTGTGCTATTTAACAGCCGTGTCCCGTGGAAGAGAGTCCCTCACATAATTCAACAGCAGCCAACCAGGTTTGACAGCAAGGTGCTCAGCAGCAGATACAGAAGCACCAGAGTGGAGTATAAGCAGGGCATGCAAGCCAGCCCCACTAAAGGTTTCCAGGGCGGAGATGATGCAGGAACAGAAACGGCAGACACACATTCTCGTGCACGCATCCCCTGCACGCGCCCACATACGCAAACATACGTGCACGCACACCTGTGCACCGATACACACGCAAACACACACGTACGTGTACGTTGACGCACACGTACACGCATGCATGTACGGACCTCAGCACACACACAAATGCGTACGCACATGCAAGCACCCATGCATGCATACAACCATAAGCAAGCACGCGCACACGCACACACGCGCACACGCACACGCATGCACACAAACACGCATGCACACACACATGCACACGTAAGCATGCACACGCACACGTTTGCATGCAGGAACCCCAGCTCGCGCGCAAATGCACACGTACATGCAAACACTACACACATACACGCACCACACACATAAGCATGCACACGCACATGCATGCACACGCACATGTACACGCAAGTATGCACGAATCCCAGCACGCGTGCAAATACACACACGCACTACACATGCATGCATGGACATTTTTTGCACACACACACACACGCGCACACACACGTGCATACACAAACAGGGTAATTTGATGTGGTGGGGGAAGAAGAGGGGTCTCGTGACAGTGACCGTGTGTGCCTGTGTGCGTTGTATGGGTTTTGGCCTCTTTGGGCAAGCATAGCTCCCCGACCTTTCATTTTTGGTTAATATAAATGGGGTACACGATCAGAGCTTTTCAACAGCTACAAAATGACCCCCATACATTTAATGCTGAAAAGGTCGAAGTTTCCCCATATACGGTTTATATACGGTTTACCGTACTGTACCGTAACTAATCCGAGATATGAAAAACCCCAATTATCAAACCCCAAAGCGATCAATGCGAGGGGGGCACACATAATTAATAAACGCAATGCAAGCCTATGCGAGGTCCTTCTGGCCCTATGAGCTGCACCTACATGCGTGTGCACGCGCGTGTGTGCGCGTGCGCATGTGTGCGTGCGTGCACGTACGTGTGTGCTTGTGTTTGTGTGTGTGTGTTGTGTGCGCGCGTACGTGTGTATGTGTACGTGTGTGTATACATATGTATACATGTCCCATACATGTGTGTGTATGTGTGTTTGTGCATGGGGTACGTCTGCATGCATGCGCATGTGAAGGGATTGAAGACGCCCTTCCCCTTGGTGTCCTTTCTCCCCAAGAGAGGGCCAGCCTCCCAAGCTGTCTGTACACCTTGGGGGCCTTGAGGGGCGGCTTGGGAGGCTTTCCCGGCCTGTCCCCGTTTATGCTTGAAATAATTAATTGATTGTAATGCGAGCTTCGCGAGGCCCTAGTAACCTAGTTACTTGAATTGCTCCCAACACACCGCGAGGGGGTCAAAAAAGTTTGTGTAGCGCGGTGATATAAGTACTGTACGGTATACGGTTAATACGTACATATTCGGCCAGCTTCAAAAATACAAAAAGAGGATCAAATTATAAACGAGTATTTGTAGGCGATAGAGGACTGGCCTATCCCAAATTATGCTGCCTGTGTCATCACTACCACCAAGAAACTGTGAAGAAGATTTGACATAGACACAAACATCTCTCTGACTACTAGTCAGTGAACCTGATCCTCAAACGTCCACAATTTAAGCTGAAATAAGAGCAACTTACACTAATTGCTAACCGTGAAGGTTATTAACGGTAGAAGTTCAAGCTTGGGAAAATGCGTGTGATATAAACGAGAAAGTTTACAGCGACAAGTCCTTTTTAGACTGGGACTGCACAAACACGCATTGCAGTGGTTGCGTTACAAACTACAAGTCTAAACAAGCTGAAACAAAGTGGATGCTCTGGAAATCAGCAAGCTTCAGACAGCTGTTCTGATCTTTGTGGATTTATTACAAGTTTGACGGCTTGAGCACTCCTTTCCTAAATCACGCTCATCCTCTGGCAATCTCTGCAGTCTCTTGTATATTTCCTTAATTACTCAACCTGCACAGCCATCAAGCTCGACCTGTACAGCGGTTAAGAACAGAAAAATTGCAACCCATGCATAAAGGGGTCGAAAGGCCTGCTTGCTGGAAGCTGTTGCATCAGCTACCTGTCTACGTACGCTTAGGACCCAGTGCACCCTTACCTGGCTGCCCGCTCTCTCCTGCCGCATCTTCGGCTTCCTGGCTGTCCACACTGGAGCCTTCATCTGCGACAAAGATGTAATGTTGATCTCCTATACAAATTGCTGTTTGCTATAACTACCTTCTCCCTTTGCTGGTTTCCTCCTTGCCTGACAACACCCATAGTCACGCATACACAGCGCATACCACTTGCTAATTTGATAAATGAGTAGGTATTATTGTATTTAGGGAGGTCGGCCCATCCAAAGCCCTTATTACGTACCTGAACTACTTTCACTCTCACTAGACGAGCCCGCTTCCACGCCCTCGTAATTGTCGGCCACAGGTTGCCCGGTTGCTATTGCCTGCACAGATTTGACTAAATTTGTAATTTCTGTCACCCTTTAAGATCATGCGAATTGTGCAGTATGACAGGCGCAAGGCTTTCCTGCATGGATCTGTCATAATAACTGACACATTCGTAATTTCTGACTCGCTCAGTGGCCTTCAAAAATTCTTGCTGACCACACCATTGTAAAATTTCATTAGGCCTAGCACAGAGGTATATTTTGGAGCTTTGCAAAGACACCATTAAAATTCTCATTATGTCCTCTTCTGGCATTGCGCAATAACCACTGACAACAAAATCAATCAAGGCAGTGAAAACCACTCCCCACGTGAAATAAGGAATTGCATGAATCGGGCAAATTAATCTCTTCCTCCATGAGAACCGCTGAAAAGCAGCAGCTTGAAGGATACTTCCTCTTTAAATTACCTGCTCAGCCGCTCGTATTGCATCTGCATTTTTCAGGTCCAGTAAGCCACATGTCAGGTCCTGCAGTCGGGTGCTAAAACGCATTGCATTATTCAGGATACATCATAACTGCTTGTTTTCATATAAACAGTCAAAGCACCTACCATTTCGACGTAGCCACCCTCTTGGCCTTCCTCAACTCCCTCGATGTCAAATGATTGCGGATCTGCTGCCTGCAAGCATTCGAAAGTAAGAGGTAATAAGCACAAAATATGTTAAGCTAAAAAAGTGACTATTTTCACACAATCAATTAGCTGTAGTATGCGTAAACACGGCAAATAACTTTCATCATATCTCTCTACGTAGGCAAGCTGTTACGAGTTCACAGGCTTGCAATCATAGTTTATTCGATGCAGAACAAATTTGCAGCTACGGCTGTGTCACTGTGCCGGTTACATAACACAGCTAAACGTCTGCGCCCACGACAATGCACCATTTGCCCGAGGGAACTGTGGGTCGATTGTTTCAATTCATTAGATGTTGAGCTTACTGTATTGTTGCTGAAAGTACTGCGCTAATTTCAACTGTTAACTGTTGAGCCCCCCCGCAATGCGAAGTATGATAACTACCGTACAAACATGTACTCACCGTTCCCCCCCCCCACTAAATATTTTACCAAAACTCAGTAACCACCACCCCTAGAAATATTTACCTTATATCTAAGTTCAGCAACCACCCCCTCTAAAAGGGGCGTTAGCAGGGGCGTTTTTATGCTACATCATTTGTTGCAAGCACAGAATGCAATGCCAACTACACAATCCTGCAACCAAGGCCTGCCTGGCTTGTTCTTCACTCTTCCGCCTCTTGCTCGGCCCGGACCGCTCTTGCCTGCTGCAAGCGGACGAGTTCGGTGCCTGCTGCTGCTCCTTTGCAGGCAAGCCGACCTCGCAGGGGCAGGGGTGGAGCGGGGGGGGCTGGACCGCTCATTGCTGCTCTACAATTAATATTTTACACTACCGTCCCTAAACCGCCACCCCTAAAATAATACACAATCAACCACCGCTTTCACAGTAAAACCTCACCGCCACCTCCAAAAAACGTTACTTAGAGGCGGTGATATACCTTATGTACAGTTTTAAGAACCCTCACAAACTTGACTTTGAATGGGAAACTATTGGTTGGAGCCTGCAGGTCTTTAAATTCAAACTCTGCTAAGGTGCACTTTTTGCTATTCAACCCGAAACAAATTCTCCCGTTTCATAAGTGGGTAATGAAAGGAATTGCAAACTCAAGAAGCAGAGTTTAATGCAAAGTAGAGTACACAAAATGCCTAAACTTCGCAAAATGTTAAAAATATATCCCAATGTGTAATTTTGGTCTTGCAAAGCTCAAGCACTTGCGTATAAATGCGCATTTCTTTGGCACCCTCAGGCCAGTTGTACATGCAATATCTGAAGTACAGTACTGATCTTAAATAAAGCTTACAAAAAATATGTATTGGTGGCTCATTGTCCGCAATGCTGAAAGTTAAATCCTGTGACATAAGAGCCTTTGCTGACTCCTTGGCATTTTAGGATTAGTTTGAAGCTTGTCCTAGATCCTTTCAAGCCTTGACACTCAGGTTCAACTCTCATACACTGCCTTGATCCTCCTTACAAACAAAAATTATTTCGCATCCATTCTGCACTGATACCGGTCGCTGCAAGTCCTTCAGAAATGTTTGTGACACATCAGTGAGCTCACACTTGCAATACCCACGCAATTATGCACACCTGCAGCTGCTGCTCAAGCTCTTGGTTTGCTTCATGCATGCGTGGCATGAATTGTCGCAGCTTGTCTAAAACTGTATGTGAAAGTGTGTGAATGTGTGTATGGGTGCAAATGTAAGTGTAATGTTTTTGTGAGTATGCATGTGTGCATATGTGTATGAGTGTGTAAGTGAGTGGATGTGTGCATGTGTGTATGTTGGATGTGTGTGTGCATGTGTGTGTACGTGTGTGTATGTGATTATGTGTGTGTGTGTGTGTGTGTGTACGTGTGTGTATGTGATTAGGTGTGTGTGTATGTGTGTGTATGTGGGTGTGTCTCGTTCTCAGGCGTCACTGTTGGCACTCACACCTGAGCTAGGAACCACTGGCCCTATATTGGGCTTTCCTGCTTGGCCTGAAGCAGGTGTCTGCAAGTTGAGCCGCCGTTCTGCAGAGCAGAAAGGGAAAGGCAGCATGTCGCCGCGGCAGTGGCCATACATGTCTCATGCACACTCTGTACTGAATAGCGCACCAAGGCCACTGGGTCCTGGCTTTGGATCTTCTAACTTCTCTCTGTTCATGCTGATAGAGCAGCACAGGATTGAAATCGAGGTTTGCCTAATATCAGCAAGCTTAATGCATGTAATCCTTTAATTATTTATATGGTTAAAATATAGTACATCTGCGAAAAAAAATGCTGCCGCTTGAGAGGAAGGCAAACGTCACGAGTAATCCTTGTTCCCGTCCTCTGTTGACCCCCTATAGACTAAGCATACCATGCAACAGCAGTATACACCCACTACCACCCCAATGCAAGCGGCCATTGCCCAGGCTGCTGCAGCAGGCATACCAAGCAGCTCCGACCTCTCTCCTCTCACAGCAGCAGCCAAGCAAGTCCCCGTCATTAAGATGCGTTGCTACATGCGCTTCCTCGGGGGCCATGCCCATACCGGACGGAGATGTGCCGGCAGAAGCAGCTGATGTGCGTCTCCAGCACACACACACACACGCACACACACACACACACACATACACACACACACACACACTCACACACACACGCTCACGCACACACATACACACAAGCGCACACACACACACACGTGCTCACACACTGCACGTATTCACACACATATTCTCACACATGCTAAGACACCCGCACCCACACTCACACATACACACATATTTACACGTACACACACACTCGCACACACACATTGATTGTACTAATCACATGTACAATCGCAGGGAGCAGGCTTTGTTGCATCAGTCCTGAATGTGGTGCGTGGGTCTTGCTCCATTTAAAGCAGCAGAGTTTGCCAGCAGCATTTTAGTTATCAGCTTATTTCACAAAAATATTGCTTACCTGTGACACTGCTACATGTTGGCTTGTGTTGAGCATGACGCAACAGTGGCTGCCACTGCCTTCAGGTCAATTTAATGATGGGTGTTGGTCTGCTGTCCCTGCCCTTCGGTGAGTTCGCTAGTAATACTTGTATGTGTATGTAGTAACGCACAAGCATTCCTCTTTCAGATTAACTTACACACCACTTTCTTTATTTTAAACCGGAATGCAGCTTTAAAAAGCTCTGGATGGGTGGGAATTGGCATCCTCTGGGTGATGGCGTTCATCACTAACTACACAGGTAATTTCAGGTCTTGGAGGAGGAGGGCCTGCTCTGGGTGCTTTGCATTCCTGACCCAACGACCAGACACACACACGCACACGTTGTTTCTGAAGCAGCCTTGAAGAGGATGGGTTCGTAAGAAATGACAGCTGCGCGTCGTGTTTCTTTTTTTGCTGCTTAGCACACGCGTGTTGTACCTGCTTGTAGGCAAGGCGCTTGTGGAGTGTGCAAACAAAGTAGCAGAGCAGCGAGGGCAGCCGGGCACAGTCGTGGGGTATGAGGATATTGCCGAGGCAGCCTTTGGCAAGCTGGGGAGGGCTCTTGTCAGTGCAATTATCTACATCGAGCTGTTTGGCACCTGCTGCGTGTTGTTTATTTTGGAGCAGGTACGCGTCGCTTGTTTATTTGTGTGATTAAGGCTCGTATTGCTGCATGAATAAAAGGTTGGCTATGCAAACCTGTTGCATTGATCTCCCATTTACCTGCAGGACAACATGTTCAACCTCTTTGGTACAGCTCTCAACCTTTCGCCCCCATACTTCTTGGCCATCGCTGCGGCCCTCATGATTCCCACCGTGTGGCTGCCCAATCTGTCTGCGCTCTCCTTCTTGGGAATTTTTGGTGTTGCAGCCACAACGACCGTGGTCGCCTCGGTGCGCGCTAAGCCTGGGCGTGGGAACTGTGTGTTTCGCTGGTGATGGGTAAATATTAGGTTCCAAGGTTCTATGCTGGTAGAGTGCAGGCCTGTGCTAGTTTTAATATTTTACGATAATTGCTGGCAAGTTAGGCGCCAACACAGGGCACCATTGCACTGTTTGCCAACGGCTACTTTGTGTTTTTTTCATTGAGCTCTCAGTGAGCCTTCGTCTTTTTTCTTTGTTGCAGGCGAGGCCTGAGGGTCAACTAACAGGCCCACAAGTCAATTACAGGCCCACAAACTTATTAACAGTGGTCCGTGTACCTCTGCTTCCCCCCTTTCAGGTGGCCTACACCTTGTTTACCGGTAACTTCATCGCGGGTGCCCTCACTACTCCTGCTGTCTGGGCTTCCTTGCCGCTGGTGTTCGGCATTATGACTTTCTGCTACTCCGGCCACGGGGTCTTCCCTTCCATCCAAGCCTCCATGCAAAAGCCCTCAGACTTCCCAAAGGTTTGCACTTGTTCCTTGCACTAAATAAGTATTCTTTCTTGGTTTGCTAGCTCATTTCAACTTAAACTCGGCAATAGCAAAATACACTTGCCTTCCTCTGCACGCTCGTAGGTGCTGAACGTGGCATTCTTCATAGTAGCTTTCTTGTGTTCGTTCATCGGGGGTGCTGGCTACTACATGTATGGCACTGCAGCTGCGGACATCATCATCTTCAACATGCCTGGCGTGCTTGCTCTGATCTGGTGTGTTATTTGTGCTTGAAAATACAAAAAGCCACTCAAATGTGTCATGAGCAATATGCATTGCTGAACACACATTTACATTGCATCACCTGTACTGCAACACTGTACCGTTTTTACAGTCATCACCTGTGTACTGTTGCTGTTATATCACCTGTACTGCAACACTATACTGTTATATCACCTGCAACACTGTACTGTTTTAAAAGTTACCACCTGTACTGTTGCTGTTATATCACCTGTACTGCAACACTGTAACTCTACACTTCAATAACCAACCAAGAACCTCTTTCCGCATCTGCACCTTGCTTTTCTGCAGCTCCTGTCTTGTCCTCATCAACCCTGTAGCTAAATTTGCGCTGACAATGGAGCCAATTGCCGCTGCCGCCAGCACGTCAGCAGGTGAGGCAGGGTTAAGATCAACAAGGCAGCTGGTGCACTGACTAGCCACATAATCAGCGCACAACGAGCCTCTGCCCGTACCTCCAAACTTGTGCCTAAACCCCTGCCTCTGGATCCCCACACTCATGACTTCTACCTTATAGTACAAGGTGTTTCAGGTTTTCTTGTTGTTCGTCCGCAGGTGGGGGCAAGCCTCTCTCGGGTGTCCCCCGCATCGCCTTGCGGACAGGGCTCGCTTTTGTCATCCTAGCAGCCGCAAAATCGTTGCCCTTCCTGGCCTACGTCATGGCCCTGGTGGGCAGCTTCATGACCATTTCCGTGTCCGTGACCTTCCCTGCCCTGTGCCACCTCATCCTTCACAAGGGCGAGCTCTCGCAAACAAAGGTATGAGGCCCGTCTTACATGGTAGTTGTGCCAGTTACAGAACAGAGAACAGAGGTTGGACATTTAGAGAGCTCGGCCGGGAGGGTCCGGTGACCATAACCTATGGACACGTGTTAAGCCGAATGCAATTTAAATGTAGATAATCAGAAGCCTGTCGTCAAGACTTATCAATTGGTATGTGAATAAGTCCGTTCGGAGGGAGTGGCGGATGTGAGGGTTCAAGGGCTTTTTGGAGACCCCTTCAGAATGTTCCTGGGTCATTTTCTCATACAGTTTTGCGCTTTTAGTATTGCAAGGCAGGAGGGTTCAAAAATTAAAACCATGACAGTCACGTGTAAATTTTTCTCGGCCCAAAATGACCCCCCCCAAACCCCCATCCTGACCCCCCATACAACTAAAAAGGGTGTCTGTCTGCTCAGAATTCAAACAGCTATCTGCCTGCACAGTTTTCATGCCAATTAATGCAATACCTAACGAGCTATAGGGCAAAAACTGGTTTGCGCACGCTCTTGCACTGACCACCTGTTTAGTGCACAAATCCAGCCTACACCTTTGCCAAAGCACTTTTATACTTCAATCATGCAACTTATGCATAATGCAATGCGTGAACTGCAAGTTTGGAATCAACTGCTAGTGTTGCCTGAACACAACCCCGCGGCCTACTTGGGGACATTCCATGCATTTCTATGGCACCCAGACCCCCCCCTTTATCAAATCACCCAACAAGGGTGCCGATTGACTGGGCTTGAGCCTAGGATTAAATATATTTTTTATTTTTCGTGAAGGTGGCCCAGTAAAATTATGGAGACCCCCCCCAATATTCCCCGACC
>Ga0307963_1000319_pt1:10000-30754 | contig 30754 bp, 25 predicted proteins | sample OrgLakmetagen594_FD_201829 | JGI IMG/M metagenome (GOLD analysis project Ga0307963, IMG submission 201829) | Saline water microbial communities from Organic Lake, Antarctica - #594 | ecosystem: Environmental > Aquatic > Non-marine Saline and Alkaline > Saline | place: Antarctica... | reverse complement strand
TAGGTTATTGGTGCAAGGTAGGCAGGCTCTAGATCGTCCGTGCAAGGTAGGCAGGCTCTCTATGTGAAGGCGTGGAGCATGTGGTATCAAAAAATGGGGCGTAGGATGAGTTGAGGCATTGGGGGAACTCAGGCTAATTTGGGCGAGCTGAGAGAGAGAGAGAGAGAGAGAGAGAGAGAGAGAGAGAGAGAGAGAGAGAGAGAGAGCTCTGCTTCAATGCACGCTGGTGGTGTGAGCTTAGATGTTTGCTTTAAAGGTATCAAAAGGTGTGACAGCTGTAGTACTTACAAGGTTGGCCAGAACCGTATATATACGCCGTATATGACTGTGTATTCGGTGATTTCCCTGCCATAAATATCAAAGATACACCGTATGTATATTCTGGCCATGTCAGAGCCTTTCATCTCCACATTCAAACGTTGCCTGCCAATGTGCACGCGCCAGAGCCTTTCATCTCCACGCATAAAAGTAAGTGTGGAAATGAAAGCTTTGTCACTTTTTAAACGTTGCTAAAAAAAGGGGAACGCACCAAGACCTTTCACCTCCACATTCAAACGTTGCCTGCAAATTTTCACGCGCCAGAGCCTTTCCCCTCCACGTTCAAGTGTAGAAAAAGGCTCTGACATGTGCACACTTCCAAGTACTGATAAGATGGATCAATATTCCAATCTCCCAATCTTCCAATCTCTGATAATCTTCCAATCTTCCAATCACTGATGAGATGAATCTTAAGGCTCTGACATGTGCACACCTCCAATCACTGATAAGACTTCCAGAGGGGGACAGCCGAGCAAGTGCCCAGGTAAAGTGCTCCTTCAAACACCCAAGGGGTAACTTCTCACACACCAGTGTATCAAGTTGAGCTCATCAATTAACTTCTATTGATGCTGGACTCATCTATTTAGCTCATATTGAATCTGGACTCATCTACTTAGCTCTCATTGGAACTGGACTCATCTATTCAAAGTAGAATGTATTGAAGCTGGACTTGTCAGTTTAGCTTTGATTGAAGCTGATTTCTTCATTTAAGCTCCAATTTAAGCTGAAACCATCTGTTTAGCTTCTAATGAAACTGAACTCATTTGTTTAGAAAAATACCAAAGCTGAGCTCATCTATTTAGCTTCAATTGAAGCTGTTATTATAAGCTATCAGAGCATGTGCTCAATCCATGCAAGACTAAGGGTAAATAGGGTGTCTGATATTGCCAGCGAGGCTCGTCGAGCCTCACACTCGGCGAGCCTCTTTCCCTGCGTTAAAGACACTCGTTGGCGAGGGTGTCCAATTTTTGGGCGGAATCAGCCCCATCTCAAGTGTGAGGCTCGGCGAGATCATGACCCACCCTTATGCAAGACCCTCTGTGTACAGATTGACAGGACCTGTTGCACACACGAAGGGTACCTATACCCTAGACAGGTGCTTTTTGGGAATACTGTCTTACCAACCGCTTGATCTTTTCACTTGATTTCTTTTGTAGTGAGCTTAATTTATTGCAAGAACTATGAGACACTAAACACCACTGGATTTGGTTCCGGAGGTGATCTGTCATGATGATTTGGCATCAAATAGTAAGAAGATCATGATGATTTTTGCATCAAATAGTAAGAAGCTCACGCCACGCTCAAGCATGTGCGCCCCAATGAGCTAACTCCACATTTCATACATGCACAAACAGATTTTTACGCACGAACATATTATTACGCACAGACAGGTTTTTACATTTTATATGCACGGACAGATTTTTACATTTCATACGCATGGACAGATTTTATACAATGTAAGAATGCCTGCCAATTTTTTGCACACACGAGCCAAAGAGCATTTTAAAGTTCGGGCATCACTTGCCCCCTCCTGACTATAACTTTTTCCAGAATGAAATCCAATGCCGTGCACAATTTTTCACACTCGAGGATTTGTTCTGTTGGGGCAGCATTGAATTGAGGATCCCCGGCCCAAGCACAGCACATCTCACGGCTTTTTTTATACGCTTCAAAACGCTGCTGCTGCAGGTATGCAGCTCAGAGTCCTTAGAAGCCGGGGGGGTGTACCTGCTAGAAAACGGAAACGATGCCTACCTGTACGTGGACAAGCTGGCGCCCCCACAGGTCATCCAGGTGAGTAACTTGTATTCAAAGTGTGCTGTGTGTGTGCATGGGCGCGTGCGTGCATGTATGTGTGTGCGTGCATGTGTGCGTGTGTGTGTGTGTGCGTGTGCGTGTGTGTGTGTGCGTGTTCGTGTGTGTGTGCGCGTGTGTGTGCAGGTGTGTACAACATCTGGGGAGAAGCAGAGGCCATGCATACATGCTGTTCGAGGGTTCAGGAAGAGGGGTTGTTGCACTTCCATCTTTTTACTCTCTGTCGGCCTACAATTTGTGTTTCTGGCGAATCATTATGTTTTTTTTTCCCTTGTCACCGACAGGGGCCTGTATCACTTGTAAGTGCCTGGGTGTGAGTGCCTGAGCATTTTCACGGTAGATGTTAATTGCCGCATGAATTTATTGGGATTGACATCAACTGTTGTGACAGCATGCTTTCAAACGCAGATGTTGTCGTGTTTTTCTATTCAACACGTACACGCACACATGCACTCTTACACAGAATTGCATGTGTAGACGGGCACGCATGCACACGCACACACACACACACAATCAAACATGCGCCCACACAACAAGCACACACATAACAGACTTACACAAAACACACACACACACACATTGTGCCGTGTAGGATTTGCTGGGTCAGCCCTCCTATGATGACTTGTGCCGTGCCCCCACTTTGACGGGAGGCATGTACCCTCTCATTCCGATGGACAACCCCACCTCAACCTTTGTGCAAGACCTGCTCACAAAGGTTTGTGTGTACGTGTACGTGTGTGTATGCATGTGTGTGTACGTGTGTGTGAGTAATTTGCTGTGTATGTGCATGCTTACTGTTATTGCATGAGTGCACATCTGTCAGCAAGTAGCATTGTGGTGGCAGAAAACTAGTGACACGTGACTTGATGGTCATTCGACATCACTATTAAAATGTGCATATTTATTGATATTATACGAGAAAGCTAGTGTGTGACCTGTGACGCGACGATTATGCTTTCTTCAGTCTCAGTTCCTGAACTTCCGTATCTCTTGCTCACTTAAGACGCTTGCATTCAAAGGACAGAGGTTCAACAGTCTCTTCCTTTAGATGGAATTAAGCTAGGAAAGTGCCCGTTAGTTCTTAGTGTGTTTGAATGATTTGGATGAGAACCTCAGACTGAACATCCACTTTCCTTTATTTATCCAATTACCAACTTTCCCTTAATTGCACCATCTACACAGGTAAATATTCACACACACGTTTGCACACACGCACGCAAATACAAAACATGCACACACACACACACACATGTATAGTCTCACACGTACACGCGCGCACACACACACACGCGCACACACACACTCTCACACACACACACACAAACTCAAATACACACACACAAACACGCACACCGTTACACCCACCCCCTCCTCCATCCGCTTGCACGTGGCCCGCAAGGGACATGCACACACAAGCACACAAACGTACGCACAAATACGCACAGGTGCGCATCCACCGCTCCTCCTTCATGCGCTTGCGCGTGGCTCGCAAGGGAGATGCTGCCGAGGTGGGCTTCTTCAACGCCCTTGTGGAGGATCGCTCCCCAACGGGCACCTCTTACGTCGAGTACCTGTGCCACGTGCACCGGCTCATACAGAACAGAATGGCAAGCTGATGAGCTTGCGGTCGCCGCATTACAGCTGTGCATTGTCACACCCACACAGTGTTGCACGACGGCACAAAGAAGAGGATTGCGGCTGGCAAGCTCGTATGTGCCGTGCCACTCCACAGCCGTTAGTTACCGTATAATTGCGCACCTGTGCTTGTGCATGTGTGTGAGTATGGGCGTCAAGGAGTGTTCAGCCACCTTTTTATATTTTTGTGCCAGTTACTTCTGCCTGGGCAGGTGCAATTCACTTCCTTGACTCTCTCTTGAGCACCCTCACAATTATGTGGTGGACGACTTCTCTCTGAAGAGCAAGGCTTGGCATGGTTACTGAGGTGCCTGCATTTATGTGCCTCTGTCCTAGCTGGCCCCCAGGGTACTAACAAAAAATAGAAGGCCAACATGTTTTTCACTCATTTGCAGTGCACCGCACTGTACATGCTTGCTGTCTTACTGATTGGTGGTTTTAACAGAGGTGGTGCGGAAGTAAATGTGATTGTATTGCAGCTACATGTTTACGCCCTAAGTTGCTTGTGTGTTTATGTGTGTCCGAGGTGGATATTTGGTGCCAGTGCATGGAATGTCGCCAGGTGGAATTGCTAAGTATTCAGACAATTTAATGAATCTTTTAGTCGGACAAGCTCTCTCAACCTCTTATCTTCTTAGTTGTAGGGCTGGGTCATCTAAATATCTGAAAGAAGGTTATAATCCCGTGTGCATATGTTGAGAAAAAGTTAGTGATAAAAAGGAAAGGAAGCAGCTTATCACAGCAAATTGTGGTCCCTGCTTGAACAAAGATCGCGAACATGAGCTTCAAGATGTAGGCAAACACTACCGGTATTGTTAGGAGAGGACGTAGCTTTCTTTTCTGCATCACCAAAGGCTGCAAAGCCACACAACATTAATGGTTACGATGATTACAATGGGGGGTGACCTTCAGCCAGGTTGTTTGGCTGATCGGCTGCTGACTGGTCTCAGCCAGCCACAAATAAATCTATTGCTCAGAAAAAAAAGAAAAAGTCTATCGTTCAGCCACACAACATTACACTTAAAGAACAAAAGCCTCAAAAAAGGGATGGGCTTATCAGTAAGGATCAGGTGGCTAGGAGCAGAGGCCTGCACACCACCACCGTGCATATTGCTGATAATCATTGGTGTCGTGTCTGGTTTGCAGGTTAAAAGATAGGGCCCTCACCCTAAGAGTCCAAAACATCAGTTGAAAGAAGGCGTTTTGTTGCAATGCCGTGTTCAGGACTCCCTGTTCCTTCAGACACAATCAGTCCATGACCGGCAAGTACAGCAAGAAAGGTTCACTTCCAACTCAAAGTTACACACACCTCTTGCTGGTTTTCCAAGCTGCCAGTAATCCAGTATACGCCATGGAGTGTAGATGCGGATTGGATTGGCACAAGATATTTTATTAGTCATACTTCTTAGAGGAAATACTTGATGGCACAGTAATACACTAGCGTTTTTAAAGAAAGTGGCAAGACCCTAGCTTCTCCCATCCGCAGTGAGGTCCTTCATTGCATTATCTGGTTGAGCCTTAAAGGAAGGGCCATTACAATCTAACGAGGCCTCCTTCATTGGCTGCTTTAACCTCCTAAGCTCAGTCCGCGCTTCCTCTAATTGCCGCACACACTCCTCCAACTGCAAACAAAAAAGGTATGTGGGGTAGGATCTAGGTTTGAAAGATTGCATGCCCGTTTGCTGTAATGCTCCTGCATTCTTGCACACACTCCTCCTGCTGCAAAAAAACAATCAAGCTTGATGTCGGTTTCCAGGGTTAGTAGCATGAATCAGAGTTGCTCAAAATAAAGCTGTGCTGCAGTGACTTATAAAAACAAACAGCTCCAGTCCAGGAAGACCAAAGCAACACGTCCTAGATATAGGATATGGCTCAAAGCCGATGGTTGAAGGACATACTAGTAAGAAGAGGGTGGTGCAATCTTGCAAACCTACACTTAGTCACAAGGCAATTGTATACATGTAGCACCCAATTGGTGCCAGCGACAAACCGTGTAGCAAGCAGTGAGTAAATTATGAACTGGATTAGTATTGCTCAATAAGCCGGAGGAGCCAGTTTGTTGATGTGTTGGGTCTTAAACTTTGATCCTCACGGGTTCAGTGTTTGGGTCTTATATTTTGATCCTAACGGTTCAGTGTTTGGCCGAGGAAGACCATGGAGGCCCAATGGCTAGCCCCCTTGACCCTAAGCTTGTAAAGACATCTAGCCTTACTTTCATGACGATCCGTGCAAAGAAACGGCCACTGTCCCACTCTGTGATCAGGCACACCTGTTGGTGGAAGATGCTCCGACAATCTTCAAGGTCCTCTTCAATCTGGTCCACATGCTCGTTGCGTTCACCTGAAGGCAGGGAACGTAGCGATTACGTTAAACAATACACGTGAAAAGCAGTATGACATCAAATGCACTGTCTTTGATTGCCCAGGCTGGTATCTCAGACACAGAAGTCAGACATGGACGTTCGACATTTAGACGTTGGTAGCGAGTGCCAGCACTGGCAGGGTGCGTCGTGGTCCTTTGTAACACTGGACACACGCAGACACACGTTTTTAGTTTTTACGCATTGAGCTCAGCAGTATGGCACACATGAAAAAGATTACGCAAACAAACACACACACAGTATGAGTGCCAGGCATCGTTTTTAAGCATTGAGCTCAGCAGTATTGGACACACATTTTTAAGCATTGAGCTCAGCAGTATTGGACACACGTTTTTAAAGCATTGAGCTCAGCAGTATGGCACAAATGAAAAAGATTGCGCAAACAAACACACACAGTATGAGTGCCAGGCATTGGTATACATTGTATACTATATAACATACCTAGAGGTGTACACACCTATGTATTAGCAAACACACAGCACCGCAAGCTGGCCTTCCCAACTCATTATGAAGATAGCACAACTCGTTTGATGACTTTTTTGAACCAGCCAGATATATATGGTGTGGCCTCTTTTGTGGCTGAGTGCCTAGCCCTTGTCCCTTGATCTTTTCTAGCGCCTTTTTTTGTTTGATTACAGGCTACTTCCAAGCTTCCGTTCAGATGCCCCCCAGAGGCTATATAGCGATGTAACCTTACCTTACCTTACCTTAGCAAACACGCACATTAAAACCAAAAAAGGTCTAGAGTAAAGCAAAATAGACAAACACACACACACGAAATTACACACATACGCACATGCGAGCACAAGCACACACATACCCCTACACACTCTCACCTATAATCTCTAGAGCTATATCACATCGCTTCTCCATGTCCTTTAATTGCTGCTGCAGGTCATCCGTTGAGGCTGTTCCTGCCTGCGTGGACATGATGACAAAGAAATGGCAGCAGCAGGTCAATTAAGGCAAGCTGTGACAGTCAACTCATTTCTGGCTTCCTCAAACCAAATAAAAGATCAAGGCAAGTTGTGACAGACAACTCATCTCTGGCTTCCTCAAACCAAAAAAGGAACAACAGGCAGTGAAAACCCACTCCCCACATAAATAAAGGGAAAGGAGCCGCTTTGGTACTGGGTACCGAAGACTCCCTCATCCCTCACCAACGTATAAAGATAATTTTGTAATGAGAATCAGGAGGGTTGCAGGCTTGGCCTGAGGATGAACCCGATGCGGAACTGCTCATCTGTAGGGTTACCAGATCCAATCGATTGCCACTATACATGACTCTGTAATTACACACTGCATGAATACAGACTTTATAAGTACTGCACACTGTGCATGGATGTAGAGAGTGCACGATGTCCCTGACTGGATAACGGAAGCTTCCACAGCCAAACATACTGTACCAACATAGGGTTGGCCAGAACCATGGAACCAGGTCACATGTCCGCAGACATTTGAGCGCTGAGCGCATGACTAGGGTTGGCCAGGACCATGTATATACGGTATATATATGGTGCTTTTGGCAGGGAAATCACCAAATATACAGTCATATACGGTGTGTATATACACGGTTCTGGCCAACCCTACGTAAGACACAGAGGCTTCTGACGGCCAACTGACTCCTTGCTTTTTTCCTGTCGCAATCAGCCGTTTGACAACACCTTTAAAACATCCCCTATCAATGCTGCAGCCTCAATGTGTTCCATCCATGCCCTTCTTGCAATGCATGAAGTAATGCTTCACCATGCGCCTCAGCCTTGATTGTAGCTATCATCCTCTGCCCTACCTGCACTAAAAAAGATGTATAGGTTTGGCCAGAACCATACATATGGTATATATACGGTATACGGTGTATGTACGGTACTTTTGGCAGGGAAATAACCAAATATACGGTCATGTACGATGTATATGTACAGTTCTGGCCGACCCTATATATGTGCATATGTGGAATGTCTTGCGGATAGCAGCTGTCATTCCTTGCCCTATACCTGCAATGCATCAGCTTGCTGGAGGGCTCGGCACAGCTGCTCGGCCGCCGTATCCCTTGCCCTTTCCGCTCCCAGCATCCGCCGCTGCAGCAGCTCCACCGTCCGTTGCAACTTGCCTGTGCGTGAGTGTGTGAGTGTGTGAGTATAGAGTTAGTTTAGTATTACGTAATTGGCACTTATTACTTCACGGTCTGTTGCAGCCTGCCTGCGTGTGGGTAGCAAAACGCGGTGTATGATGTATGCTATAGGCAGGGATGTGTCATTCGGCATATTTTACCGTATTGAACGTCCCAATTGACCGTATGACACATCCCTGATGTTAGGTATTTGCGCTCTGAAGTTCTCGCTGCAGGCTGCTGTCTATCGTCTGTTGCAGCCTGCCTGCGTGTGGGTAGCAAAGTGCAATGTAACAGACAGCATGCTATAGGCAATTATGTAGGGTTGGACAGAACCGTGTATTCACACACCCTAGGGTTGGCCAGAAACGTGTATTTACACACCGTGTATGACCGAATGTTTAGTGATTTCCCTGCCAAAAGTAGCGTGTATGCGCCGTAGATATATGGTTCTGGCCAACCCTACATATGTGCCTAGCAGTCACAGCAGCAACAGCTCCACTGTTGGTTGGGACTTGAGTGCATGTAAGCAGCTTGGGTGCAAGTAAGCAGCTTGAGTGCATGTATGCTCTTGAGTGCATGCAGCACTTGAGTGCATGTAAGCAGCTGAATGTGCGTGTTTGCACCTACAAATCGAGAAGACCAGGTAGGCTGCAAAGTGTGCGTATTTGTACCTGCAAATAGAAAACACTCCATTTTGCGCAGGTTGGTAGCTTATGTTGCTGAGCAGCACCACGTTTGCTTGCAACTTACTTGCTGGTGCATAATGAGATGCACACACACTATGTATTGCACCCTGCACGAGTTGGGTTGGCCAAAATCATACATACATACGTATACATGGTACCTTCAGCAGGGAAATTGCTGTACATACGGCCATATACGGTGTACATATACGGTTCTGGCCAACCCTGTGTATATACGGCATTATTTGCAGGGATTTAATTAAGTATACGGTCATATACGGTGCATGTACATGGTTCTGGCCAACCCTGCGCATGAGCGGTGGCAGTGGCTTTGATGTACGAACAGAGAACAGCAACAAAACATAATGAGAAAAGTTTGATACAGCTGGAAAACACCGATTGCAAGCAGAACCCGCGTGTGTCTAAATGATGCAAGTGCCGTGCAGATTGATATTAATTCCTTGCTCTTCTCTAGAAGTACTCACACATGAAATGAAGCTCTTACATCTGCGAGAAGTGCGCACACATAAAATGAAATACACATACAAGAGCACATGCATGCATATACACACGCACACTCAACATCAAACACACACACACACACAAAAGACACACACCTATATCTACATCACGACTTGCATCGTTGCCGCCTCCCCACAGCCCAAATATACTACTGCCTGCCGCCCGCTGCTTCTGCTGCTGAGCTGCCACAGACGTGGCAGATTCCTGCATTGCACGTGCATGTGCTTGTGTCTGTGTAGTTGAGAGCATGTACGAGCTGCCACAGACGTGGCAAAGTCCTGCATTGCACGTGCATGCACATGTATGTGTTAGAGTAAAAGCATGTATTGCGTGTACGTGTAATTGCATTGAGATAGTACATTGAGATCACAGACAAGACGCAACGTGCTAAGTGATTACAAGATGCGCACATCCAGCTCAACATTCAGCGCAGTTAACATTCACCACACTCTCTTTTTGAGAAAGAGGGCCAGTCTGATGTGCTGATACACGCTTAGGAATGCTATGTGTGCATTCCAGTGCTTGCGCATGAATTGTCGTGTACATAGGCACACGTGTAAATGCATGTGTACGTGTATGTTTACGTGTGTATGCATCAGGTGTGCATTTATGTAGGTATGTATTATGTATACCTACGTGTAAATGTAATTATGTGTGCGTGTATGTAAACGTGTGTATGTAGGTATGTACATGTGTGTATGTGCAACATGTGTGCTAGTAGGTATGTAAACGTGCGTATGTGCGATGTGTGCCTGTGGGTATGTGTACGTGTTTATGTGCGAGGTGTGCCTGTAGGATTTTGCGTGTGTATGTGTGACATGTGCCTGTGGGTATGAATACGTGTTAAAAGTGTATGTGTGCTAGTAGGGTTTTACGTGTGTATGTGCGACATGTGCCTGTGGGTATGTATACATGTGTATGTGCTATGTGTGCCTGTGGGTATGAAGTCGTATGTGTATGTGCGACGTGTGCCTGTGGATATGTGTACGTGTGTATGTGTATGTGCGACGTGTGCCTGTGTGTATGTGTAAGTGTTTATGTGTGTGTGCAGCGTGTGCCTGTGGGTATGTGTACGTGTGCATGTGTATGTGCGTCGTGTGCTCATGGGTATGTGTACGTGTTTATGTGTATGTGTTATGTGCTGTGTGTGCCCGTAGGTATGTATACGTGTGTATGTGCCTGTGGGTATGTGTACGTGTTTATGTGTATGTGTTATGTGTTATGTGTGCCCGTAGGTATGTATACGTGTGTATGTGTGCCTGTGGGTATGTGTACGTGTTTAGGTGTATGTGTTATGTGTGCCTGTAGGTATGTATACGTGCGTATGTGTGCCGTGTGCCTGTGGGTATGTGTACGTGATAATGTGTATGTGCTGTGTGCCTATATGTGCACTATGTGCCAAACCTGTAAAATATTGCGTAAAGGCAGCAGTATTCCTACAAGATAAATAAAGCAGTATCCATGGAGCAGCAGTATCCATAGAGCAAGCAGTATCCATAGAGCAGCAGTATCCATAGAGCAGCAGTAAACATAGAGCAAGCAGTATCCATAGAGCAGCAGTATACATAGAGCAGCAGTATCCATAGAGCAAGCAGTACTCCTACAAGATAAACGAACAAGAAGGGTTTGCACACAAACAAGCCTACTTACCGAGAAGAGCTGCAGCAGGGTATCTAATTCGTCTTTCTGTTCATCGTCGTCTGCAGCCCCACTCGTCCCAGCCTCTGCTTCCCCTCCTGTTCCCTCTCCTGCCCCTCTATCAGCAAAGCCAGCGTCCGGTCTGCTGCTCTGTTCACTCTGTGTGTGAGGAGGGTCAGATTGAGTATGTGTGTTGTGACGTTGGCTGTGTGTGTGTGTGTGTGTGTGTGTGTGTGTGTGTGTGTGTGGAGAGAGGCAGAATGAGTATGCGTGTGTGTGCGTGTGTGTGGTGCGTTGGCTATGTGTGTGAGGAGAGGCAGATTGAGTATGTGTGTGTGGTGTGTTGGCTATGTGTGTGAGGAGAGGCAGATTGAGTATGTGTGTGTGTGTGGTGTGTTGGCTATGTGTGTGAGGAGAGGCAGAATGAGTATGTGTGTGTGTGACCTGGTGTGACCATGGTTTTATGCTAGCCAGTTTGTGCTTGCAATGGCTGGAATGTTTGTGTAGTAGTCAGCCATGGTTGTAGCCATTACGTGTGGACTTGCCTCACCTGTGTACCGTCTACTCGCTACTCGTGTGTTAAGTAGTACAAACCACGTACCTACAGCCACCAAGGCTGGCATCCCCACAAAGTCAACGCGTGCGTACAAAGAAAACACATGAGCAAATTTTTTGCACAGCTTACGTGTGAGCAGACAAACAGCACCACCTGCACCTGCTCAGCGATGCCGTTAGGGGCCCTCCCCTGGTGAGCGTGAGGAGCAGCCCGTTGTTGCCTGTCGTCCGTGCTGCTTTCTTGTCCTGCTGCTGCAGGGATGCTGCTCACGTACGTGTGTCCATGGCTTTGATGAGCTTCTACCCGCTGCATGAGGTCATCCCTCTCCGTCAACAGCGTCCTGTGCAGTTTGTGTATGTATTTGCGCTTGTGTGTGTAAGTGTGTGTATTCGTGCTTGTGCGTGTGTATGTGTGTGGATTTGTGCTTGAGTGTGTATGTGTGTGTATGTGTATGTGTGTGTATGTGTGTGTGTATGTGCTGAGCATGTGCACCTGTTGTGTGTCTGTGGCCATCTCAGCACATTATAATGTTTGTGTGTGATCACCTCTCCCTCTTGCACGACAGAGAGCCTTGCTGGTTGCTTCTGTCTACAAGGCACTACGTTTACATGAGTTTCCACATGACTGACACACACTGCATGTCCACGTGACACTGCCCCTCCATGTGACTGATACACACTGCATGTCCACGTGACTGACACACACTGCATGTCCACGTGACACTGCGCCTCCATGTGACTGACACACGCTGCATGTCCACGTGACTGACATACTGCATGTACTGCATGTCCATGTGACTGACACACACTGCATGTCCACGTGAGACTGCGCCTTCATGTGACTGACACACACCGCACGTCCACATCCCAACAAAAACTCACTTAGCAGCTACCCTGGGCAATCTGCACTTAGGCACGTTGGCCAAGCAAGCAAGCAAGCAAGCAATTGCGGCACACACCAACCGAATGCGCAGGGAAACAGAAACATCAACCTGGCACGCTGCTCAGTATTATCATTGGCACAAGCCCACCAACGCACAGGGAAACAGAAAATACCAACCTGCAAGTTGCTGGGCACTCGGCAATAACATTGGCACAAGCCAACCAACGCACAGGGAAACAGAAATTATTAATCTGCAAGTTGCTGGGCACTCGGCATTATCATTGGCACAAGCCCACCAACGCACAGGGAAACAGAAATTACCAACCTGCAAGTTGCTGGGCATTCGGCATTATCATAGGCACAAGCCCACCAACGCACAGGGAAACAGAGGCTACCAACCTGCAAGTTGCTGGGCACTCGGCATTATCATTGACACCTATCTAATGGTAAGCCAAATAAGCCAAATGCGCAAGACAACGCAGCATCAACACGCACCTGGCACGCTGCTCTGCATCCCACAACTTCTCCGCTAAATCCCGCTGCATTGCATCAGTCTCGCTGCGCATGCGTTCTAAGCGGGCCTGCAAAAACATACGCACGAATGTTTTGAATGGTTACGGGAATTTCAGTGCACGTCAAGTTTCAAGACTCGATGTCAATTTCGTGCGCACGTGTTTCAGCCAGACACGTTTCATTGTAGTATGAGAGGTTTTGGGGGAGCCTGTGTGGTATAAAAATGAAATAAAACAAAAGACTAAACGTGAGGATGCTGCAGCTGTTAGGTCCTTTTTCTTAGAGCAAGCTTCTTATTTTGTAACCTTACGACAAATATTGTATGATCGTGCACATTGACATCCACGCAGCGCTTCAACGACCTTTAGCTCCATAACACACACACATGCAAGTACACACATGCACATACATTCACACATATATACAAGACACACACCACACCCACCCACCCCCCCACACACACCTGGGCTGCAGCCAGTCGCTCTTCTGCTGCCCCTTTTTCTGCTGCCAGCGCACGCGCCCCACGTCGCTCACGTTCAAGCTGGCCTTGCAGATCCGCCACCTCTGTTTTGACAAGTTAGCAGTGACAGAGAGTGAGGATCTTTGTATTTTTGGCCTTGCAGGTCTGTCACCTCATTTTCAGAATGTCGGCAGCATGAGCAATGACACTGTATGAAAATCTGCGCAACAGCTTTGCAGATCTGCCACCTCTGTTCTCATGAGTCAGCATCAAAAAGCAGTGACCTAGTGTGAGGATTTGTGCATTGACCTTTTACAATCTGCCTCCTCTGCTTTTAAATGGAAAATAAAAGCAGTCATGTATGAGTGTGAATGAGAAGTCTGCATGATGGCGGCCGTGCAAACCTGCTGTCTCTTTTGATAGCGAGCCTGAAATATCAGTACAAGCGAGGACCGTGCAATGCTAGTGTTGTGACTGCTGTCTGTGGAGGCACGTAGTGCACTAATACTGGTCTAGTGCATGAGACAAAAGCAGTGAAAGTCAAGGAGTGGCCGTGATGATGGAGCAGGAGGGCATGATCTAATGCTGTTGTAGCAGGAGGACGTGATATAGTGCTGTTGCAGCAAGAGGACGTGATCTAGGCTGTTGTAGCAGGAGCACGTGATCTAGGCTGTTGTAGCAGGAGGACGTGATCTAGTGCTGTTGTAGGAGCACGTGATCTAGTCGATTGTAGCAGGAGCACGTGATCTAGGATGTTGTAGCAGGAGGACGTGATCTAGTACTGTTGTAGCAGGAGGACGTGATCTAGTGCTGTTGTAGGAGCACGTGATCTAGTCGGTTGTAGCAGGAGGACGTGATCTAGTCCTGTTGTAGCAGGAGCACGTGATCTAGTATGTTGTAGCAGTAGGACGTGATCTAATGCTGTTGTAGCAGGAGCACTTGATCTAAGCTGTTGTAGCAGGAAGACGTGATCTAGAATATTGTAGCAGGAGGACGTGATCTAGTGCTGTTGTAACAGGAGGACATGAATTAGGCTGTTTTTGTAGCAGAGGCACCTTGACGGAAGCTTGGCGTAAATTGTGAACAAAAATGCCACACCCAACGACACTATCGTTGTGTATAGCTAGTGACATTGTCGCACTCAACGACGCCATTATTATGTATAGCCGGTGACATTGTCGCACTCACAACGCCATTGTTGTGTATAGCCAGTGACATAGTTTAGGGTTGTCCAGAACCGTAAGCGCTCACTGCATATGACCGTACGTATAGAATTTCCCTGCTACAGATACCGTGTTCACACCGGTGAAACACACATACATATTCTGGACGATTCAAGCTGTTATGATAATGGCATGTAGACGGAGGGCAGCAACAGGAGTGCCTGGCCTCCTGCAACTCAGTATCAGTCAGTGCCCAGCAATAAATGTACACGACACAGCATATGCAGGAAAGCACGTGTAACAGCATCAGCCGCAGCAGCTTCTCATGCAGAAGTGACGGAACAGAGGCTCTTCAAAGGACACAATCTAACACATGGATCATACTCACACATGCACAGCCAAGCCTCCACACACCTGCCACAGCTGTTGCGGCTGCTTCCCTTGCTGAAGCGACGGAAGCTTCCAAAGCAGAGGCCCTGCTGGAAGCCACTCGCTCCGCAGCTGTCGCTGTTGCTGCCGCACTTTCTGCTACCCGTGATCGCTACATGGTGGGAGTGGACAGAGTAAGAGAGTAAGGAACCCCCCTCATTGTGGCTGCAGCAGCAGGAAGGTTCCAACTGCGATCATCACTTGTGCAGCAATGCAAAGTGGACCTGGAATTCCAAATTGATCACAAATATGGCGCTGGATTGTTGCTGCTGCAATCCCTACAGCCCTCAACCGCTGCACGGCCAAGGAAATAGGATCAGCGGCAGGGATATTAGAATATTGCAAGCATACTTCAGTGCTGAGAGTTGGCCAGAACCAGACACATTTAATGTGTGCATATAATTTCCAGATGAGAAAAACAGGGTCGTGCATGGTGTGCATGGTGCATATTGCATTTGTGCATATGTGAGGTTCTGACACGCTCTACTAATGATTAAAGCAAAGTGATGCTGCGTAGTGCTGCTGCCTAAAGTGAGAGAACAAAAAAAAAGATGCACCTGCAGCAGCGACGCCTCAGCAGAGTCCGCTGCCTCTTGTGCAGCTGCTGCAGAGGCGGCCATGGACTGGATCTGACGGAGGAGGGGTTTACTTGCATCGCCTGTGCTTGCGGCCAACTCCTCTTTTTCACCCTCCAGCTGTCGGATGTGCTCCTCTAATCGGTGTGCTTGCCGCCTGTGTTGAAGTGTGTGTGTGTGCATGTGTCGTATGCGTGTTGGTGTGTGAGCACATGCGCACCAGCACGTGTGAGTATGATCCTCAAAATGAAGTGCTTGCTGCCTGCATAACAACGAGCATACAGCTGAAGTATGGTAGTACGGGCGTGCGGGTGCGCGTTATTATGTTGTTGCTTTATGCACAATCAAACGTTTGCACAATTGGACATGTCTACAATTGATCATGCACACAGTTAAACTCACTTGCTGATATACATACAATTAAGACAACCAGCTGTAGTTCGTTTTAAGCTTGCATTGCCAGTGGCTGCGTCTCTGCAAGCGTACCAAACATAAAGGCATACCCTCAAATCGACCAACATCCACGTACACACATCTCAGCACACCTTCCTTTTGTTTTCACTGCCATCCTCTGCAGCAGCAATGGCACTCTGCAGATTCGCGATGGTGTCCAGCTTTGTCAGGCCACACTGATTAACATGCACGTGTAAACATGCGCACACCTTAACACATCCTCCTTATTTGCACTATCATTCTCAGCAGCAGCAATGGCACTCTGCAGATCCACGATAGTGGCCACCAAGGAAGCTTCTCGCTCTTGTGCTGCCGCTGAGAGCTGTGCACCGCCCTTAGCTGCTTCACTTTCTGCCCTGGGAATTGAGAAAGCCAAATTGTGTGTTTGTGTGTGCGTGTTTGTGTGTTTGTCTGTGTATATACTGTGTATATATACTGTGTGTCCAATAAAGAGGCTTCTTACTCTTGTTCTGCTGGTAGGAGCTGGGCACCTCCTTTAGCTTCTTTACCCTCTACTATGTGACTATGCATTCTATTACTGTCACAAATATGTGTGTGTGTTAAAAGGGTTTCAACCCTTGCAATTTTGAAACCCAACCACTCCCGTTGCTTTGGAACATCAAAACGTCACCACAAAAAACGTGGGACACAAACATGTATTCAAGTTAGGGAGGTAAGTTGAAACAGGAAAATGAGGAGGAACAACAACTCTGGCAACATGCTGAGATTTGCCAATAGGATATCACAGACATTGAGCAAAGAAAGGTGCTATACCTGGGAAAACACAATTAGCGTTGTGGGCTCAAAATGTCTAAATCCTACAGGAACATATCACGTGACGAGTAAACACACCTGGACAGCGATTCCTGAGCCTGGCGCTTGGCCTCTGCCACAGCTTGCCGTGCTTCGGCCTGTGCTGCCTGCAATTCACGCTCAAGCTCCTCAATCTGCAAGTACATTATGAGCGCCAGGCAAACAGGCGTATGTGCTTTGTTGCTTTTGTTTGCAGTGCTCTTGTTTTGTGTCTAAGATCCTCAATCTGCAAGTACATTATGAGCGCCAGGCAAAAAGGCGTGTGTGCTTTGATGCTTTTGTTTGCAGTGCTCTTGCTTTGTGTCTAAGATCCTCAATTTGCAAGTACGTCATGATCGCCAGGCAAACAGGCGTGTGTGGTTTGATGCTTTTGTTTGCAGTGCTCTCGTTTTGTGTCTAAGATCCTCAACCTGCAGTTACGCTGTGGTAGTCAAGCAAAAAGGTTTTGGGCCCAAAAATGCCTGTTTGCATGGTTATATTTGTAGCGCATACATATTACACGCATGCACGCATGCACATGCAGGGCTGCAAGTGTGATGAGCTCAAGAGGCATAACGTCACGCACTCAGTTACTTCACACATACTAAGCAAAAATACACACATGCAGCTCACAATCACCGCGCAGCTTATAATCACGACAGTTGTTCTAAAAACGCAAGGAATCTTGCTGAGGTGGCTGGTCTGGCATACTGCAGAGAGAGGCTAACCCTTTATTGCCTGCAAATCTAGCTCCCTGATTTTCCTGCAGGCCTCTTTTCTTAGTCTTGCTGGCACAGCCTTCACTTCCCAAGTCCTTCATGAGCGGCAGCCATGCGGCATGAGGCAAGTTCAGCAATACATTGAAACTCCAATGGGATTCGCTGCCTGCATAGTCTTTTCTTTGTCAAGCCTCTACTGAAAAGTAACTGTGAGTGCGGCGTCCTCTGCTTCCTCTGTGAAAGTGGGTGTGGCTTTGTCGCTTACTTATTTATAGGGTTGGTCAGAACCCTATATATACGGTGTATATACGGTATTTTTGGCAGGGAAATCACCAAATATACGTTTATGTACGGCGTATATATACGGTTCTGGCCAACCCTACTTATTTATTTTTATCTTTAGGCTCACCTGTACAGTGGCCGTGCGTGCGGCAACTTCAACACTCTCCTGGGACTCAAGTAAGTGGGTCTCTAAGGCTTTGACTCTGGCCTGTGCATGGATAGAAGGCACTAGCGCATGAAAGTTTGAAAGTTTGAAAGTCAAGCAAGTGGGCCTCTAAGGCTTTGACTCTGGCCTGTGCATGGATAGAAGGTGCTAGCGTATGAAAAGTATGAAAGTTTGAAAGTCAAGCAAGTGGGCCTCTACGGTTTTGACTCTGGCCTGTGCATGGATAGAAGGTACTAGCGTAAGAAAGTTTGAAAGTATGGAAGTATGAAAGTTACATGAGGAGCATAGGAAGGCCTTGTTTTCCTCCGCGTGTGTCTTTGCCTGACGAGGTGTCACATGTGTATGTTGTGTATGTTGTGTGCTCTGTAGTGCAGCATTTTGTGTATATTGTGCGTTCTGTTGTGTGGTGTCACATGTGTATTTTGTGTATGTTGTGTGTTCTGTTGTGCAGCATTTTGTGTATATTGTGCGTTTTGTTGTGTGGTGTCACATGTGTAATTTGCGTATGTTGTGTGTTCTGTTGTGCAGCATTTTGTGTTTTGTGTATTTTGTGTGTTCTGTTGTGTGGTGTCTTGACTGGGTGTGGTGTCTTGACTGGGTATGATGTGTTGACTGGGTGTAGTGTGGTGACTGGTGTCTCGACTGGGTGTAGTGTGGTGACTGGGTGTAGTGTGGTGACTGGTGTCTCGACTGGGTGTAGTGTGGTGACTGGGTGTAGTGTGGTGACTGGTGTCTCGACTGGGTGTAGTGTGGTGACTGGTGTCTCGACTGGGTGTAGTGTGGTGACTGGTGTCTCGACTGGGTGTAGTGTGGTGACTGGGTGTAGTGTGGTGACTGGTGTCTCGACTAAGTGTAGTGTGGTGTCTTGACTGGGTGTGGTGTCTTGACTGGGTGTGGTGTCTTGATTGGGTGTGAAAGTATCACAGTTGACAGTATGAAAGTTCGAACCAATATAGAAGCATACAATCTTGCTTGATTCAGCGGCGATAAATTCATATAACGATACGCATTCTTGCTTGTGAGGTACTGCAGGTGTCTGACACAAAGCATTAACAGCGCACGCACCTGAAGGCGGTCCCTCTCTGTCTCAGTGTCGCGCAACAACGAGCGCAACTTGCGCTGGCTCGAATCAAGATCCCCAGCCTTTTTCGAGAGTTTCACCCCCTCAGCCCTGCACGAGCGCAGCATTATGCAGAAGTAGGCACCCTTCCTTTGTAGCACCAGCATTTCCGGGCTTCAGGTTGCGTGCTGCTGCACGCAGTCTCTTTCCAAGGAAAGGCCTCCCCACAGAGCCAGTGCCTCATTAATAAACTTAATATACAAAGGAACTCAGACTGGCTGGGAGATCTAGAATACTAGTGCTGTGGCTCTGTAGCTCTATGACCTTAAATCTTTCTACCTGCTTGCACCAAAGCCTAGACCACTACCTTCCTTCTACTCCATAACCCTTAGCTTGCACACACTGACAGCTGCACGATCCAAGCAGCCAGCATAGTGTGTTTCTGTGAGAACAGTCATTCATTTGCGGCAGCTGTAAACAGCTTTGAGCAACACAAAGCACCCTGCACGAGACGAGCGCACCCTACAGGGGGCCTAAGCCACTCCTGCAGGTTAAAATGACATTGATATAAAATGATAGCAATGTGTGCATGTAATACAACTGATAGCATGCGACACAAATTTATACCTGAGGCTGTCAATGGTCTGCTGCAGCTCCGCAACTTTGGCTTCTGAAGCGCTGCCCCCTCGCTTGGACTCCTGCACCACAGCCTGCAGCTTGGCCTTGTCCTCCTGTGTGTAAGATTGCGTGTGTGAGGTGTGTGTGCAACATCAGTAATTATTTTGCTCAAGTTAGTCCTCCATTCTATGTCCTTTGCTCCGACTCCTGTATCTTTGCTTTATCTTCCATCTATTGCAGCACGGGACAAAAGAAGGGCGCATCAAGGTTTACTGCAGATCTCAAAACTCCAACCATGGATGAATAATCAGTCACACACGCAAGCAGTTTTCCAAAGCATGTCTAGGTGGCAGAATTTGCTGCTGTTTGACATTTGCTTTAAACGTTACTGCCTTATCAATTTGTGTGTAAGTTCGTTTTTGCGTGCGTGTGAGTGTGCATGTGCACATATGTGAGTTGCATGGTGTGGCTTGTGGACCAATTCTAAGGTGACGACCTCCTCACCTTCCCTATCAAGACCCAGTTTGTCTCAGGTTGCCAGTCTGCGATCCAGGGAACCAATGCCTACGATGATAGTATCCATGATCAGACTCAGATTACCTGCAAGGTTGCTATCGTGCGGTCTAGGGCGCCCAGACGGGTCTGGAACTCCTCTTTGAGCTCCTCCAGTTCCTCCTCTGTGAAAACAGATCAGTGAGTCAGTGCATGTCGTGCTGAGGGGGAAGCGGAGCAGGAGCCAGAATGGAGCCTTTAGTCCATATTAATGTAGCGTCAGATTTAGAGTAGCTGTCGGTGTAGCTATAGATATAATAGGATTTAGCCGATCGGCCAAACAACCTGGGTGAAGGCCAATCCAAGTTATAAACCAGTTTTGACCAAAGTAGGGAGTTTTGTTAACACGTTTCAGATCAGGACCTCTTTCGACAACACTCCCAGAGGAAGGACAACAGTGCAGCGCTTGCCAGGCAGAGCGAAACACCAGGCA
>Ga0307963_1000319_pt1:0-7500 | contig 30754 bp, 25 predicted proteins | sample OrgLakmetagen594_FD_201829 | JGI IMG/M metagenome (GOLD analysis project Ga0307963, IMG submission 201829) | Saline water microbial communities from Organic Lake, Antarctica - #594 | ecosystem: Environmental > Aquatic > Non-marine Saline and Alkaline > Saline | place: Antarctica: Organic... | reverse complement strand
ACAATGTATATGCACCATGGTTGTTATGCACTGACTGTCAAAAGGAATGCCAGAAGAAAGGGCATGCATGCACACAGAGTGTGCTACGCCAAAAGTTACGTGGCGTGCGCAAAAATCGTATCCTGATGCTCAAACAGCAAACTCATACCGTGACACGCACTGCCTAGACTGCTTTCATACAGGCAAGCACAATGAGACCTTCAATACAAAACCTGAACTTGACGGTGTGCACAAACGTACAAACAGACAAAAACTGACGCACGTAATGCAGCAAACCCCTTCATCCTTGAAAGCTACGCATGCCAAACTTCTCACCAGGATCTGATGCGTGCTTGGCCAATTATTAAACCCATAAATTTCCATTTCTTATCAATGTGTGCCTGCTCCCCGCACGCATTTTGCAGAGAGCAAGGGCAAGTTTGACGAGCTGGTGGACAGTAAAGGTGTGAAGCTGCTCATAGAGCCCACAGCGGTGATGCACCTCCTGGGGACACGCATGAACTACGTGGAGGATAAGCTCAAGTGAGTGCTGTTGCGTGATGAAATTATACGTGAATGTGCAGGAAGTATGTAGAGGATGAGCTGAAGTGAGTGCTATTGTGCGATTACTTTATAGGTGTGGATGTGCAGGAAGTACGTACAGGATAAGCTCAAGTGATTATCGCACTTTCTGTGTGGCTGTTGTCACTGTTGCATGGGCGGCTGGAGGTGTTGGGTGGGGGCACGCATGCACGCTCTTACAAAAAAGAATATTAATGTGGGCGTGAGGGTGGGTGTGCTTGCATGTGCGTGCAGATGTATGTGCGTGAGAGTGCGCAAATTTTGATGAACGAGGGAATGCTTTTTTTTTGTGGAGCACAAGCTCACGTGTAGGGTTGGCCAGAACCGTATATCTATACCGTATATGACCGTATATTTGGTGATTCCCTGCCAAAAATACCGTGTACCATATGTACATGTACCACCCCCCTCGAAATTATTTTACAGAAAAAAACAGCAACCATTCCCCCTAGAATTAATAATTTTACAGTCACATTCAGCAACCACTCCCTCTCAAAAAGGCTTTTGGAGCCCGGGGGTCTGTGTGTAGCCACCACCCACAAACTCAAGGACGAATGTAAGCCACTGCCATTGTCACTCTTGCTGTTGTTGCCACATGCTGCTGCATGCTTGTGCTAGCTTTGCGCGCTGCTTGGGTGCTATAGCTAGAGCGTGTGTGTATGTGTGTGTGTGCGCGCAAGGGTGCTAGAGAGTGTGTGTGTGCACGCGTGTGTGCGCCTGTGCATGTGTGAATGTGTGTCTGTGCGTGTGTGCGCCTGTGTGTGTGCGCCTGTGCATGTGAATGTGCGTGTGCGCATGTGTGCACGTTGTGCGCCTGCGCATTTCTGCTGCTGCATGAGAGCATGCTTGCAATTTTGTCTCAATTTCATTAGTTGCATAACCACAATGCAGTGCCAATGCATTACCAACCATACAATCCTGGGGGCGAACCAAGGTTTGTGAAACCTGCATGGCTGCCTCTTGTTCTTGCGCTCTTTGTGCCTTTCGCTCAGCCCGGTCTGCTCTTGCCTGCTGCAGACGGGCGGGGTCGGGGGGGGAAGGGGCAGGTGGAGCGGGGGGGGGCATCTTGACCGCTTGTCACTTCAAACAAATAAATAGCTTTCACTACCGCTCCCCCTAGGAATAAATAGATTTTTACCTACTGTTTCACGAGAATCTGTCACCGCCCCCCACAGAAAACAGTAATTAGGGGCGGAGCAGGAGGCCTCAGGAAGCATAACTTTTGGACGACATGTCTACTTATCGATAAAAAAATTACATTTTCGGAATCCCCGTATGAGCAGATGGTGACCCATTGTCGCTTGGAACTTTGCAGTCTACTGAGGATCAAATATACTAGGAGTACAATGTAAATGTTTGACGTATATAACGAAGCCGTGTCTATCTGCTCCTCCTGCCACTTGGCAGAAGCTAAACGCCAACCAGCCACTCACTCAGGAGGAGCCATGGCATACGAGGAGGGGGAAGGTCCCCCGATGTGGTTCAGGTTTTGGTGGGGGGGCTCCAGTTTTTTTCTGGGCCACTTCAACGGAATTTTAAAAGCATCGTCAGAATTCTCAGCTCAAGCCCAGTCGATTGGCACCCTTTTTGAGCAAATTGGGATAAGGGGGCTCTGTGGACATGTTCAAAAGTCAGGGGCCACGCGCTCGTGTGCAGGCCGCGAGGTGAGTCAAGCCAATAACGCAGCAGCAATTAACCCCAAACTTACAGGATTGTGCCAGCATGAGATAGCCAGTGGAATTTTGAAGAAATGGAAGCAATGTGGGGCTGTGCAAGCCAGTTGTGGGTGCCTGTTAGGTCATGTGTGCATGGGCGTCGGTATCTTAATTTTGCCCCATAACTCTGCAACACTTCAGTTTCAGGTCTTGATGAGTATGCAGATGGATGCAGAATTCAAAAAGGCGCAGATTGGTACCCTTTTTGTCTGGGTGGGAGCACTGGAAGGGGGGTTTGGGGGGTGGGTGGTCCCTCAGGGGTTCCACCCCAAAAAGTGGACATGCCTTCCGGAAAAAAGCAGCCTCCTGGGCGGTGATATACTTGATATATGGTATACACCGTATATATATGGTTCTGGCCAACCCTACAGATAATGTTAACACCTTGGGTGTGAATTAGGAACATAACCACATTTTCAAAGGAGCACTCTGATGCTCGCACTCGGCAACAAACTCATCTCGCCAACCATTACACAAAAAACGCATTGTGGGTCAGGGAGGCTGTGTGCTGTGGCACTGTGACACACAGACACACAGACACATACCATGATTTACTGTTTGCAATGCGTTGCAGCGACAAAATCTGGCAGAAACCAATTCATCACCATCCTCCTTGCAGGTCGGAGTTCCACTTTGAGAACCCCAACAGTAAAGGGAGCTGCGGCTGTGGCGAGTCCTTTACGACCTGATACCTGGCCATCAAAGAGAGAAGCCCGTAGTTTCCTTTCTCCGAACTGGCGAACCTGCCACTTGTAGTATTTCTCCTCTTTGTTGTACGTGTAGTACTTAGTCCAAGATATGTACCACCAGTCTTTTTTGTGAAGGCATTCTTTTCTTTGGTGCTTCTTTTTGCACACATGTATTTCTACATTCTTTGTTTGCTCTTCTGTGTTTGTGTGTGTGTGTGTTTGTGTGTGTGTGTGCGAGAAAGAGAGAGAGAGAGAGAGGGAGAGAGAGAGAGAGAGAGAGAGAGAGAGAGAGAGAGCTCTGTTTTCCTTAGCTAGCTGCAAATGCTAGGAGTTGGAATTTTTTCTTATTTCATTGAACTTCTCATTCCCTCCTCTGTTTAATTATCATGATCATGATTATTACATTGCTGTTTCCATTGAGGAGCCAGGTGCGGCCAATATGTGGATTTGCCTTTGTAAAATCATGGTGGATTGCAAACTGCCTTCAGTTACAACATGCTCGACCTGGAACAAGAGGATACTTTGATACTACAGCAAAAAGTGCTCATGACACATATCACAACTAGCGTTTAAGCTGGCTGAGGTGCGCCGCAAAGCTGGCTTTGTAAAAAACTCACCACTTCCTCTGTGCATCAGCATGGACATGCAGACCTTCTACAGGGCTTACTTTTGGGACGGGGCATGAACAAATAGGATACAAGATAGCAAGTGAAATTTAGGAAAGTGTTTAGCACAATACATACAATTATCAGGTTGATGAACAGGGCAATTAGTTTGCTTGTCACGCAATTATGCCGTGTGGAAAAATTCTTCTGCTAGGTAAACTAAAAACAAGGAAGCAGAGCGCGATGAAGCTGCTGTTCTAGTCAGTAAGGGGGCCTTATCGTCTGCAACCAGAAATAACGGGTCCTACAAACTACTAAAATATCTGACAGCAGATGAAATCACTACCAGTTGTAACTCTGTGGTGTACTCTTGGCCAGCACTATTCTACTAATCTTCTACTCAGCCACAAGTCTTAGCACATGACGGTTGCTTTAACGCGACGGTTGTGATGGCCTCAGAGGCTATATTAAAGGCTCCAAAACGCTCACGAGCTGCCACTTTTGGTCCTCCTTCAGAACGTCAGACCACGAGTCCCCTGCTGCCTGCAGAAGTGCTGCACTGGCATTTTGCAGGGACACAGCCTGGCCTGCCATGGAGGACGCTGCCTCAGCCCACCTGTGTGGATGCATACCATTGTGTGTGCGTGTACATGTGTATGCATGCATGCGCGTGTGTGTGTATGTTCATGTGTGGGTGCGTGTGTCGGTGTCACTATGCAGGAAGGATTGGCTTAGGGTGTATGGGCAAAGCAAGCTAACCCTAAGTGTTCAATAAAGCAACCAACGTGCGTATGTATGCACGCCGCACTCACAGAATGTAAGATTCATGAACACGCCAGAACAACCCTGCGCACCCTTTATTGTGCCCCACAAACATGACACAATAATGGTTGGTGTCGGACACCACCTCCTTCATGCACTCCCGCATGTGCTGCCTGGTTTGCCCGTCCAGAGCGGCTACTGTGTAGAGCGACCTGAAAGAGTGACAGAAATATATATATCACAGAAATTGTGATGTAAGCACAGGGCTGCAACTGCGTAGAGCGGCCGAAAAGTTTAAAAATAGATTATTACAGAGGATTCTATATTTGCAGAACGGCTATTATGGACAAGCCTCCGGGCATCATGACCTAATTAATACTTGGCAGGAAATTTGCAGGAGTTCCACACCTGGCCCGACAAATTAAGGCTGATGGGAGTTCCACACCTGGCCCGAAGATTGAAAGCTGATGGCTCTCCCAAGAACCCAAGAACATTTAGGTATAGTATAATTAAAACCCTCCCTGTCCAGACGGGTAAATGATGGCCATTTGGGGGCATTTTTCCACACAGGGATAGGCTGGACATAATACATGACCAGCGGTAAGCACATCATCACTTTCTGCTGTAATGACCTATCATTCTGTACATGGATTGAAGTGGATCGATGGTGCTAAAAGCAATATGATAGGGCCTGTGCTAAAACTTGGCCTGCATTGGCATGCAAAATTAGAGGCATGGACAAATTGTGCAAACTCTCCATGGTATTGGTAATGATGTGACTAACAATAAATGGTTGTCTGGCCATGGTATTCATGATGTGACTTCCACGGTATACTCCCATGACTTCCATGGTATAATTCCATTATTACCATGGTATTATTGATGTGACTTACAATGAATGGTTGTCTGGCCATGGTATTCATGATGTGACTTCCATGGTATACTCCCATGACTTCCATGGTATACTTCCATGATTTCCATGGTATTAATAATGTAACTAACAATGAATGGTTGTTTGGCCATGGTGTAGCTCATGCCCGAAATTCATATTTAAGCTGGCACCATGATTTGTCGTGACTGCGTGCCTCAGAAGATTGAGCATGCACTCACAAGTTAACAAGCTCAAACTCCTACCCCCACATTACCTGCAAATTGTAAGCTTGCAATCTGGGCGCACATGAGCAATGGCATCCTAAAAATAATCACCATGGGCCTCAGTTAGGCCCTTTTGGATAAGAGGCACTTAGTGACGGTGCTGCCATCAGCTAACAATTTGCACACGCACGACAGAAGGTCATTATCTGACCTATCCGGGAGGCAGTGAAGCAGTAAATACACACGTCACTGCAGTGAAGAAGGTCACCACCAGCTAGAAGACAGGCAGATAAGCGTGGAATTATGGGAAAGCAGCACCGCCGTACACAATCTTGCCAAGTCAGAAGAGGGAGAAATTTGGAACGCAGAGGAGTCTTGAAGAAAGAAAGTCAGCAATAGATGGCCTATCCCACCCCTCCTGGAATTTAATTAAAGTATGCTCAATCTTTTCTTTGATGTGTGGCGTACCTCCAGCTCACAGATAATAAGTGGGGTTTGCCGGTTCCCACAACCTTGCATATCATACAAATTATACGCTTGCAAATTCCCGTGCACCGTAGTTATGCATGCACACTTCCACGTTGTGCAGCATACACGGAACCTAAAGGCGGAAAGGAGCTGCAGGCGGATAGGAGCTGGCTGATATTCAATCCTAACGAATGACCCTCATTTTGAGTTGCAACAATGCAGTTGACGTCATTTTAAATGATTTTGAGTCGCATCAATAAGGCGCGCGCTTTCCAATGATGCCAACATCGGCCTGCACACGACATGATGCCAACATCATGCACCCGACGTGATGCCAACATCGGCCTGCACGCGACATGTAACAGGGTTGGCCAGGCCGTGTGCTTGGAGATTCTGCTGAAAGTCTTGTGTCAAGATCGTACTTACAGGCTTCTGGCCAAACCTTTGTAAAAACGCACCCCTTGAAGTGGAGTACAAAAGCTGCATGATGACCTAGTAGTAAACCCACCCCATCAAGTGGGTGTCCACAGCCTCTAGTGACTCCATGACGGTGGTCATCTCGTTCAGGGTTAGCTTTGTCCTCTTGGAGTTTGAGGCAAGCACCAGATCTGGCTCCCATCCAGCCTGCGAGGCAAGGAGCACACATACACATGTATCACTGCGACGCACATATGCACGTATGTACACACGCATGTGCACACAAAGAGGGCACGAATCCACCATTGCAACGCACACATTTACGTATTTGCACACACGCATATGCACATGAATAGAGCACACATGTCCCATTGCGACGCGCACATCCAAGTAACAACGTACGCACGCAGAAACAAGGAAACAACGCACATGCATAGAGCACACATGTCCAATTCACATACACGCATACAAATACAGAATAGAAAGAGGACGCAAAAACGTGTAACCTTGTAATAAACATACAGGTATTCATATGTAAGTATTCATATGAAGCGCACACATACGCTGTCTTGAACCACTTAGCCAAACATATCAAAGGCTTTGTACGCCTAATACCAATTCAAAAGCAAAAGCTTAAGAGAGTAGCTCACTGCCTTTCGACGCGCAACTTAGTATAAGTGGAGTATGACAGGAACAAAAGTAAGCCCTGTGCAGCCTCGCCGCGGCGACGGAGGTGGACATCAGCAAAAAATTGGAGCAACTTGATCAACTAGCCTCCCTCTCCACTCTGAACCAGGTCCACCTCCACTGACCTTTCTAATTTCATCTGCTATACTGATAGCCTGCTGCACCCCTCTCTGAGTGATGGGTCGTTCGTGGTCTTTGGTGTTGGGAGGGAAGCCAGCATCCGCGTGCCTTAGCAATATCAGCTTCCGGATGGGGGTCTTCCCCTGAATCGGGCAATCATGCAGTGGCACATGTGCCCTAGTGAGCACGATTTGATGTAGTCTTGTGTGTGTTTGTTCTTGTGTGTGTCTTGTGTGTCACTGTGTGTGTGTGTGTTTTGAGTGTGTGTGTGTGTGTGTGTGTGCGCGCGTGTGTGTGTGTGTGTGTGTGTGTGTGTGTGTGTGTGTGTGTGTGTGTGTGTGTGTGTGTGTGTGTGTGTGTGTGTGTGTGCGTGTGTGTGTG
>Ga0307963_1000315_pt1 | contig 30894 bp, 31 predicted proteins | sample OrgLakmetagen594_FD_201829 | JGI IMG/M metagenome (GOLD analysis project Ga0307963, IMG submission 201829) | Saline water microbial communities from Organic Lake, Antarctica - #594 | ecosystem: Environmental > Aquatic > Non-marine Saline and Alkaline > Saline | place: Antarctica: Organic Lake... | reverse complement strand
GAGAGAGAGAGAAAGAGAGAGAGAGAGAGTGAGAGAGTGAGAGAGAGAGAGAGAGAAAGAGAGAGAGAGAGAGAGAGAGAGAGAGAGAGAGAGAGAGAGAAGAGAGAGAGAGAAAGGGGGGGGTGTAAGAGAGTAAGAATGTTATGGACGTGCTTCGGAGGCCCAGGCAGGAAAGGCATCCATCGTGCAAAGACTCAAACTGAAGCTGAGGATTATGAGAGGGTATGAAACATGCTAGAAGCGTGGTAAAATGCAAAAATAACAGGGAAAGTCCATAGGTGAGCAGCAGTTTTGCACATGGCATGTCCTCAAAAGAGTGAAAGATGATTGGTACCCACATCAGGTTTAGAAGGCAATGTTTGTCTCACACCCCACTCCACTAGCAAAACGAGCAAACTCTTGATATGATGCCCTTATTTGTCACCATAAAAAATATGCAGCCAGCGTTAAATGCAACCGCCACCTTTTGCATGTTGGCCTTCCTCTCGCCTGAGGGTGCCAGGCCCACACTCATGCCCACGTCGGCATCCACATCAAATAAGTTGTAGAAGCTGCCGTGCCTGAACAAGGAAGCATTCCACGTAGCTGAGCGGCTATTGAGGCAAAAGGTGAAGGCGGTATGAGGAGGAAAGGCTGTTTTTTGTGAACTTATGAGTTCAGTGTGAAACACCTGAACTCAGGTTCTTGAAGTGTAGCATAACGTGAGATGATCTTGCTTTCTGGTTTTCTCAGGTTTCTGCTTCTTTTCTCCATTCTTTTTATTCCTTGGAGAGCACAAACTCTCTCTTTAGCATACTTCCCCCCCTCCCTCACCTCTTTTCTATATTTTATTCTTTAGTTTGCTCCCTTTCTCCGGTTTCTCTGAGTTGTTGTGTTCTCCTTGGTAATAATGACAGAGCCCTAAGCATCTCACGATGCAAGTGGAATATAACTGAAAATAGGGAGGCTGGTTTGTTCGTGAGCTGAAATTAGGAAGGCTGGTTTGTCCGTAAAAGCTGAAATTAGGAAGGCTGGTTTGTTCGTGAGCTGAAATTAGGGAGGCTGGTTTGTTTGTGAGCTGAAATTAGGAAGGCTGGTTTGTTTGTGAGCTGAAATTAGGGAGGCTGGTTTGTTTGTGAGCTGAAATTAGGAAGGCTGGTTTGTTTGTGAGCTGAAATTAGGAAGGCTGGTTTGTTTGTGAGCTGAAATTAGGAAGACACTACCATTTCCTTGCCTGTAGGCCTGTCCTTAACAAAGAAGAGGGAAGAGGGCAAGGCTGCAAGGGGTCTGCTTGCGTCTGAAGCCTAACCATTCTTAAGAGAGGATGGGAGAGCAGCAAAATTTGCTGCTCAAAACACGCACAAGCTGGTGTCCTGTCGACAGGTCGATATCAGACATGCCAGCGGCAGACAGACATAACCTGTCAACCACTTCCCCTTCCTTACCTTTGTCATTATAGGATTACTTTTGCCATGAATACGAGGAAACATTTGGGACCTGGGCACCAAAATGCTTCTTACTTTGTGACCGTGAGCAAGCAGGAATTTACCTTATATTCAGATCAAAACACACTTGCACACCATCCTCAGAGGACGTACTCCTTGCAATACGCACCTCACAAACAGCACCAGGTCAAAGCACGAGCTCTTGATTTGCCAGAACTGTGGGGGGCAAACACACAAGTCAAGAGGTGCAACTCAGGAGTTCTACATCTCAGGAGACAACAAAAATTTGCCCTGCACACAAAAACACTAAAAAGAAGACAAAAACTCCCTACACAAAGCCTGCATCAAGATGCTACCAAATTTGTTCGTACCAAACACGCTGTCTTCAGTACTGTTAATGTCTCTCATCAGGAGCCAGTTCTAACCCAGCCTGCAGGCCTGCAAGCCTCCTGCTTTCATTGATTTTTCCATCCCTTTTGCGGAGGAGTTCTATGGTGTGCAGAACCCTAAAAGTAACTTCATTTCCACACATACAAAGTGGGAGGAAGATTGATGAACTGCCAGTCTCCACCTTTATTTTTTCCACCTAGATAAAGGCATGACTGCGATCCAAATCCCTGGTGCAACGCCCGAACAGAGCATCAGCCCAATCACACGCACCTGACGATTGAACCTTGTCATCTGCCGCAAGGCAGTTTCTGGTACCAGCAAGCTACAGGGATCGTGCTGGGGATGGCCTTCGGGGACCCCATGGGCGTCTTGCCGATTGACCAACCAAGGCCAACGCGGCTCGGCTGCTGCAACTCCTGATGGCATAAAAGCAAGGCATACACAGGCACGTTGCAAGATGCAGCGTGGTGCTAAAAGCATGCACTTAAGGCCTGCTTGACGTCTGCAGCCAGCAGCTTGATCGCTCAGCTAGATAGCGAATGCGGGACTGCTCTAAAAGAGTAGGGAGCAGGGAGGGGCCGAACGTAATACAAACTGCCGGTGACCTGCAGTAGCTGAAAGTTGCTGCGCTCAAGGATGATCTGACAGCCTGGTGAACTAAAATGTGCATAGCTTGTGGTTTACAGAGCAGGTGCTCCTCTTTAAAAACCGCAGGTTGTGAGCAACTGCATTTGCTGATGTCTGGATCACTGCACAGACGTGGCATAGTGCCCTGTGCCAGTTTAAGAAGCGCAGTTCTACGACAGTACGTCCCCAGGTATAGCTATGTACATGAAACGATGCTCTCCTAGCGTGCATCGCACAATTACTTAAACCTCACGTATGCTGTGTCAATGCGCATATATACAGACATACATATATAATACACGACTGACACGATGGTGCAAACACACACACACACAAGTAAAAAATGCATGGAACTAGAAGCAGCTCACCATGAGTAGCACCAGTGTCGCCCTCCAGCCTGTCCAAAAGAGCAGCATTGTGATGATGTCTTTGTTCTGTGTTCTGGTGCAACAAATGGTGCTCTGCATTTCCTGCTACTTGCTGTTGGAGGGCCGCACTCTGATATGACACGTGCCGTGTGCTGGGTGCTGCCTGATGGAGGGCTGCACTCTGAAACGTGCCGGCGTGGATTTGCGAGGTGATCGGTGTCTGCAGAGGGGTTGATGGCTGCTGATGTGCCGCAAGCAACAGCACGTGTGGCTGCTGCTGCTGCTGCTGCTGCTGCTGAACCGCTGGTGGGTAAAGTGGTGCTGCTTGTGGCTGCCTCTGCAGGGCTGAGTGTACTGAGATATGGGGCAGGGCGTGAGGGTGTGCTGGTACTGCTTGTGTGAGTGCTGGGTGTGCTGAAAGCTGCTCGGATGCTGTATGCTGCTGTGGGGTGGAATGCACTTGCAGGTGCTGGGGCTGCTGGTTTGTGGGGATGCCTGCAGGGCACTGGCGCAGCTGTTGCTGCTGCTGCTGCTGCTGGTGTTGTTGACGGTTACGTTGGAGGGCCAGGAGAGGTGCAGATGGCGGCATTGATAACAATGCTGATGGTTGGGGGGGCAGCGCTGCTTGCTGCATGTGGCTGCCCTTGTTTGCGTATTGTTCAGGCCTGTTGACGGACGACACAGCAGGCGGACTCACACCGCCATCGTGCACACGGGGCCGCTTAAGAGCATGGCTTTGACGCTGATGGCATTGCTGCTGCTGCTGCTGCTGCTGCTGCTGTTGGGCATCAGCAAAAAGCAAGTGCTTTCGCTTTGGGGGGGGCTGAAGCAATGGTTGTTGTTGTTGTTGCTGCTGCTGCTGCTGCTGCTGTAAAGGTGCCAGCCCGTATGACGATCTCTGCCACAGCACAGGACGTTGGCTGATCTGAGGTCCTCCGCCTGTTGCTGCCACACCTGTGCTGCTGCCCACTGGTTGAGCAACTGGTCTTGGGGTAGCCCTTGCATGGCTCCTGGCTGGCAGCGGGCTGACTTGTAGGCATGCTGGATGTGATGTCTCTGGCTGCTGCTCCTGGTGTTGCTGAGGTGTAACAGAGGCCTGAGGTGTACCAGAGGACGTGCCATTATTATTGTTTTTTATTGTTTTGCCATGCAGTTGCATGTGTGGTCAGCAAAAATAGCTGCACGATGCAGAGCCACGTGTAGCGTGAGGCACGCAGCGAGTCGAATTGTATGACAACGTGTAGGCACTAGAGTGAATTGTTCTGCCGCTGCTCATGCATAGATAAATATACAAAGGGGCGCACACACAGCACACAAGCAAAGACAAGAGGACACAAGCATGCATGCACACACACACAGACACGCTCACGCACACGGACACGCACACGCACATACACACACACGCACACACAATCACACACTCGCACACACACGTGCACACACACATACACACACGCACACACGCACACGCACACCCATACACACACACGCGCGCGCACACACACACGCACTTGCACTTGCGCTCGCACTCACACACACACACACACGCACACACACACGCACACGCACACGCACGCACACACATGCACATACACACACACACACATTCAAACACACACACACACACATACACACACACACTCACACACACATACACATACACACACACGCACACGCACACGCACACGCACACGCAGATGTTCATGCACACGCGAACGCACACACAGACGTACACGCACACGCGAACGCACACGCGAACGCACACGCACATGCACACGCACACGCACGCACATGCACACGCACACGCACGCACATGCACACGCACACGCATGCACGCACACGCATGCACGCACACGCATGCATCATACCTGGAAGCAGCTTTTGAGAAAGCTGATAGTTTCTGACAAGGATATGGACGGATTATTCATTCTAATGAATTAAAATAGGATGGCACAAGTAATAGGACAGCTGTCTGTTCGATTCGTAATTTTGAATTTGATCTGACCATTTTTTTCGCATTTGACACAAATGTAAGTAACACACAAGCTCATTAATTACTGCTCCCAAAACCGCAAGGCTGCCTGTTCCCCCGGACTTTTTTTGTTGGTAGATGAATTTTGCAAAGGGCTTCGAATTCGAGCAGACACCCCAACAAGCGGCACGTTAATTCCTAAATGAAAAATTGCTTGTAGCCACTTGCCTTGCTTAGCTGAGGATCGGGGGGAGAAGAATGGAACAAGTAAAGAACATGCTACCAAAACTAACAGCACATACATGCTTTAAAAGCCTCTTCTCGTCCTGACGCCACCCTATTTATACCTAGCACTGTGTGCTCCTCTCGCGTAACCACCCGCGACTCAAATTTTCAACAGCTTGCTAAAGACAAGAAACTGAATCCAAACCAGTGGGAGGTTCACCTGATTGAGTTTGAATTCTGTGAAGACACTAGGTCTGATCCCCAACTCCAAAAGCAAAAGCAGCCACAGCACAGCGTGCTTATTGCCAACCTAAACAGACAAGGATATAGGGAAGTCAAGCTCCACGTGATCCTCGTTGGAGTTATGGGGACTATCTACAAAGACTATACAGACAAACCTCTGGCAGACCTTAATCTGGATTACCATAAGATTAAAAAACTGACAAACAAACTGAATGAACACTCCATCAGACATCAGACATGCATCTGCACTCATAAAAACAAGGTATGCACTGCAATTTAACACAAGCAACAACAGTCAAGGATTGGGTCTGGGTGCTACGGCACACAACCTCCCTGACCCAAATTAATTTCTTTATAATTGTTTGCGCGGTGGGTGGTCGCCTGGTGCGGGCACCTAAGTAACCCCCTTCCTCAATCATGCTGGCTGTGCCATCACTACCAGCGGAGTCTTTTATTTTTTTCTTTCTTTCTTAGAACACACGCATTGGTTTCGGACACCACACTTATTTAAAACTCTGTCATCACGAAAGTATGGAAATATACCTATTTTTTGCCAAATGACAGCTGTCAATACCTAGGCAGATCACATCTCCTAATAAGACTAGTTACTTGATTTTAGCAAGCTGCTCAGAATAGACTGCATATACACTATGACAGAAGTAAATCCTTGGCATGATTAACAATTGTATAATCCAGGTACGGTCGCACAATTACTCCATCCCACTGCTTTAGCACGATACCGCTGAAAGCAGGCAAAGTTTGATCTCGAGTCTCGAGTGTAGTAGTTGCTGCCCTGTTTGTAGAAAAGGAAGGCTAAGCAGGCAGTGAAAACCACTCCCCACATTGATTTAGGAAAAGTAAGCCACTTTGGTACCGAAAACCGTAAAACTCCTCTACCGGCAGACAAAAAAGGCCCAGTCTGAGAGGTCCAACAGAATACTGGAAGAAAAAAAGAAGTCACAAAGCGACTGGAGTACCAGCCTCAAACAAGCAAGAGCACCAGGCACCAGGCACCAGGCTCCAGACATTGCAGAGCTAAGCTAAAGGTCTACAGGGATGACCATCCATCTCGGCCACTGCCAATCCACAATAACTACCAAGTCTCATAGCCAGCCCTACAGCACTGAACCTGCCGGGCTCTCCGCCACCACACAGTGCCTCGGTGCAAGCTTATAGAAAGGTCTACTAAGCAAACACTGCTTGCACTACCTCAGCATTACATCGCTCCGACAACAGGCTCTGTTGTTCGCCCCTGCATTTCTGACATTCAACAGCTTGTGTTTTGTCACTCTACAATGTTACATCTTACTTTTTAAACGTGACTGCCAACGAGGACCTGTAACATCATCGGCTAGCAGTCGCACTTCTTGACTGAAGGCCTTTCTTTGTAAACCTTGTAACATCAGTAGCTTTTAACGTGACTGCCAACAGGGACCTGGCACCCTTGGGCAAGAAAGGGACCAGCATGCAGTTAATTGCCTTGCAGCTATCCTATTCTTGCTAGTAAAGCAACCTGTTTCTCCTGAATGACTGATGGCTAAATCTGTAATCTCTGTTTCTCCTGAAAAGCTGCAGTGGGGGGTATAAGGTAGGGAATGTTCCAAGAATGTTCTGAGTCACTCCTGCAGAAAAGGCAGCCACTACATCAAAATTGAGCTTATTATACACAACTATCATACATAGCTCATCATACAACGGCAGAGCAACACGGCAGCCCTCAGCGTGTTAGCCGTGGCAGCAGTCATAACCAGGGCCCGGCTGTAGCTTGCGACCTGCTCCTGGCGAGTTAGGCACCGGCTCCCTTCGCGGCCAGGCATGCCCTGGCTCACGGTTTCAATTGGCAAGTTGTGGAAGAAAGCATCGGACTGGTCTGCTGTAGCTGGGTGAGCTGGTGGGGTGGGCAGCTAGAGAGGAGAGAGAGAGGAGCTGTTTTTGGGGGCTGCATGCGTCCTTTGTTCTCTCTTCTGCTCCGCTGCACTTGTTCTCTTGGCACTCCTGGTTTTTGTAGGCTCTCTCAGCCTCTTGTTTCCTGTTTCTGACTGAGGCTTCTTATACACACATCCTGAGACATATCAACACCTTTATTCTCGTTCTCCTTGATGCTTTCGCTTCACGCTTTTTCGAAACAAACGTTCTCTTTCTCTATACACCTTTCTCTTCTACATACATCTGTTTCGTGTTTCCCCTAGCTTCTGTTTCTTTTGTTCAGCCAGGTGTAGTTTCAGGCTTTTCCCAAACTTCCGCTGAGATGCCAAATTTGAGGCATATATAGTGATGTAACCTTACCTTATCATACAAAAGTCTTGACAAAATCGAGCTTATCAAACACAACTTTTTTGGCACTAGAATTGCATCAGCATAGCATAATCCAAGCAGCTGATGCCTCGTGATTTCGAACACCACCAACCGACTTTTTGACGTTTGGAAGCGTCAATCACTGATCTCATTCAAGATTGCTTTACCGTTGTGGTGGAGGTTACTCATTCCTCCTTAATTTTTTATTAAGCAGCAAAGTCAGCACAGACAAGTGCAGGTCGTGACAGAAAACGTTCGATGTTCTTCTCGTGTTCCTTGCTGTCCCTCTTATACAGAGGTGTGACACGGAGCTTGCAAAAAAATATTAGTCCCTTTCAAGCTGAAGCAGGTAAGAGGTCAGAGTGCTTCAAGAGGGCATGCGTGGAGGGCTCCCTTCCACGGAAAGCCTTGAAGACATCAAGAGGTGCGACAGATCCCCCCAACGCCAGCACGGTGTCTCTGAAACGCCTTCCGGTGCTGCGAACTGCGTCTTCATCTTCCAAGCCCGCCTCCTCGAACGCGTTGAAGGCGTCAGCAGAAAGCACCTCGGCCCACTTGTAGCTAAAGTATCCAGCGCTATAGCCTCCAGCAAAGATGTGGCCAAAGGCGCAGAGGAAACGGTCCTCCGGGAAGGGGGGCATGACCTACAAATGTGTGGCAGAATTTTGGCATGGTCATCCAGATTGTGCCTTCAAATTACGAGGTGGGAGGGGGGGATGTCAGCTGTGGTGCTAACGCTAATGAGGTTTTCGGGAGAGCAGCATTGCAGGCACACCTTGCAACAAAGTCACTGACACAGAGGCCCTCCTGTTTGCAGCCGTGATCTCACACACCTGAGTGCGAGCGGCAACCTTCTGGTCACGCTCAAACACAGACTCCCCTTTGCCTGGCTCAAATTTGGAGTGCAGCTCAAGGTCCACCACACTGAAGTGCACCTGCACATTGCAGAGGGTAAGCAGTGCCGGAGTGGGTCAGTGTGTGTTGGCGCTTGTGCAACAGCACTCAGCTTCTTTGCGACATCCGCGTTTATGCGTGGCCTAGCACAAAGCAGCAACAGGCAAGTGTGGATACGAGCAATGACCCACACGACACGGCCATCTCGTGCGCAACAACGCTGTGGGCAATAATATGCGAGATACGCCTAGCGCTTCTTCCTGTTGCAGCATCACATTGGAAGCACAGACAGAGGGCAAGAGTTGCAGTAAGGGTACGAACGAGCATGATAACTCAGCAAAGGAACACGTGCAAGCTCCAAGGATGGGTCATACGGACGTCAGAAACGCTTAATATGGTACATACTAGTACGTTCTATTATTGATTATACTATTATTACGTCAAAAGTCATATATCAATTGTCTATAATGAGGGACAAATAATTGATAGCTATATTCAGGCTTGTTTAGCCTTTTCAATAAACGCTGATATTCTGTTACCTTCTTGGAATTGGCTAACATATATGCTTAGAATTGGCTCGGTTGCTACTGGCGACGGTAACCAAATAGTAAATGGAATTAAAGATGACACTAGACAGAATTAAGTATTGGTTTATATGTTGCATAAGACCGAGTAAACTATCGGAGGTGCACAGCGACTAATTATTATGTTCTCTTGTCGAAAGAGTGGTGGAAATAGTATTACCCACCACCTCGAAGACAAAAGACAAAGTCGTTCATTGTGTCATGTTGACCCTTGACATATATACAACTATCGTAGATCTACATTATAATTTTACCGTTTCTCATTAATTAAATATATGATTCAAAGTGTTAATCAAATACGTTGTGTAACATCCCTGGCGAGCTCCTGATCCCACCTGGCGCAGCATCATGGTAGCTGCACGGAAGGTCTTGGCTGCCTTGAGCCTCTGGTACTGCTCCTCAGGTAGGGGCTCCTTGGTTTGGTAGTGCTTGGCAAAGCTGCAGACACATCAGGGGGCAACAATAATGTGTGCTCTATAATGTTTGGATAGATAGCTGGTGTAGCTGAAGAACCACAGGTCTAACTTGCAGGTCTATCTTGGTGTAACTGAAGACTCACAGGTCTAACTTGCAAGTTTCACTTCCAGTAACTTGCAGTAACTTGCAGGTCTAACTTGGTGTAGCTGAGGAACCACAGGTCTAACTTGCAGGTATAACTTGTAGTATGCGCCTGTCTTGCTCAAGTACATGCCTGCCTTGCTTGCAAACCAATAGGGAGTCGTGGCAGAGAATGTATCTCACGCAGATGCCTGTCTTGCTTGCAAGCTAACAGGGAGTCATGACGGAGAAATGTATCTCACGCAGATGACTGTTTCGTTAGTCACAATACATGCACACGGTCCCATTGTGAAGTTCTTATTGTGAAGTTCAGGGAATTGCATTGCAAGCACCAACCACAGCTACCTCAACAAACCTGTACAGTGTCTTGCGATCGTAACACCAGTTCTCCTGCGAGGTGGGTGAGTGTAGTTTGAAACGTGAGTGCAAACCTCATAGCTACTTTTTGCTACATCGCGCAATGTGGTATGTGACTGGGAATTGAACAGGGCAAGATGACGAACCTAGATCTAGACATGTCAGACTCGCATTGCAAAGAAAAGGGTGCACCTATGATGCTATGTCAATTCTGTGAGAGGACAAACATACAATTTGCTTGACCAGTAGCAACGACGATTTACTTGCTGTCACTAACATTCAAGAGCTCAGCACACAAAAAATCAAAAGCAGCTACAGCGCACAGTCCCTGTAACGATATTTCCCTCCATTGCCATGCTCACTGACAGCGCAGCATGCCTTGACTACCATCAGAGCAAGCCTTCACCAGGGACATGAATAGAGCAAAAGCAAAATCACAAGCTCATCAGGGCTTCCTTCTCGCCCCAATCCGCTCCCTAAACGCCCCCTTAGAACTATGCTGCCTAGTTTTACAGTGCAGCCCAGTTTAAATAGACCACAGCCCCTCACCATAAACTGAGAGGGCAGCTACACCGCATCCCACTTTACCATCCCACTCGACCATCCCACTCTACCGTTCCACGCACCATAAACTGGGAGGGCAGCTCCACCGCGTCCCACTCCACCCCTCTGATGCCACTGCAGTGGCCCTCCTCAACCTCCGTCAGCATGTGCTGAAGAGCATGCCCAAACTCGTGGAACATGGTCTCCACCTGGTTTGTATGTGTATGTGTGTCTATTTGTGAGTGTGTGTGCATGTGTGTGCGTGTGTGTGAACTCGTGGAACCTTGTCTCCACGTCGTGTTTATGTGTACTATAGTATATGTGTGTATCTGTTCGCGTGTGTGCATATGTGTGTGTGCATGTGTGTATGTATATGTGTATTGTGTGTGTTCAAAATGTGCTCCAAATTTCCTTGCCATAAGCACCGCCTTCCACATTCTGCTCAGCTTTTTTAATCGCCTCCGAGAATGCTAAACCTGTCTCAAATTAAAAAACAAGAACCTGGAAGATAAGCGATTACAGTGGCAAAAGCCGCCAAAGGAAAACACTAGCTGGCGTTTTTCTCTGGTGGCCCACAGTAGCGAAAGCAAACAAAGAAAATCACTAGCCGGCGGCTATTTTGGAGGCTCAGGAGCAGGGTTGTGGCAGGACCTGACACAGTTGAGCCTCTAGCCCGCACAAACCACGCCTCCTGCACACTGCGTACCTCTCGGAAAGTCATGAGGGAGGGCTTATCCCCGAGGGGAGGGCTCTGGTTGCACACCATGTGGGCGGCTGGAAGGCGTACTTTAAAGCCCGGGGGTGCAAACAGCTTGGACTGCGTGTGTGTGTGTGTGTGTGTGTATGCGCGTGCGCTATCATGTTACAGAAGCCAACTGGTGATGTAACTAGCATGCAAATTCAGACTTGCAGGTTTAAACGAGCAACATATCACTCTTAGATTGACTCCTGATTTGATATGAATCAAATGCTAAAAAATTATGGAAAAGATAAAAGGCGCCGGCCCACTCTGACACCTAGGGACCTCCTTGCCAAACACCAGATGTCTATTTTATCATAGAAATTTGTAGACAGCTCGTGCCCTTACAGGTCTCCCCTCTCCTATTACATGACATGCAAAACTTGCCCGTGCTTATGTGGCAGCGTCATTCCGGGCTTCTAAGCACTGATCTAAGCTGGAAAGCTCGTGAGAAAAAACATTCAGGGATGAAAAAATAATACCGTTTGTTTACCCCAGCCCTCTACAGGACACAGGTGCCTCTGTGCATTGGGCACTACCTGCCTGCTCCTGCTTGTCTCCTCTCTGCTTGCGTTTAGACTTGGCAGGAGCCTTGGGGGGCCCCCCTTAGAATTCTTAGAATACATCACCACCCTGACTACTACAACACAAAATTCATAATTTTAAGTGATTTTTAGATAGATTTTAATGTTTTAGGACCAGTGGGAACATGTGGGACCAGTTTCCAACTTTTTTGGAGGGAGGTCCCAAACGAAAAAAAATACTGAAAGCCGGTCCCACCCTGTTTCTGGCATGTGGCGAAAATAATTTTCCTCATGGGAAAATTTTTTTGGGATTTTACGTGTGACCGCAAAATTTTTTGTCAAAAGTGAAAATATTTTTACCCCCGAAGAAAAAAAGTAGGGAAAATTTTACGTGTGACCGCCACCTTACGATCACTTAGGAAATTATTTAACTATTTGGCCAGAAAGCGAAAATTTTCTTGGAGGCCTCTCCAAACTAACTTCGAAGTGACAAATTAATTACTTATAGTGGTTTGAGGGTGAAAACCGAAATGAGCTCCAAGCGCGCCAATGTGAACCCCCTGGCCGGGTTCTTGAAGCCTCAGCCACAGCTTCAGCCTCAGCCACAGCTTCAGCCATAACAAATAGCAGTAGCAGTGCACAGGCAGCATTCTCAGGCTCTCGAACTCAAAAATTTATTCCCGACAGGGCCCTCCCAAAGTGCTCTCGAACTCAAAAAATAATCCCCAGACTCCCTCACGAACTGAAATCGAAAATTTAATTAATTATTTGAAAGTGTGGTCATGAGGTGATCGTAAACGAATGGTATACAGAACCATTTAGTTTAAAAAGCTCCCACCTGGCCAACAACTTCAGCCATCCACGCCCCTCCTCGCTTCTCTGCAGGCCTTGAGTAGGGGTCTAAATAGAAGAAGGCCTTGGGTTGCCCGTTCTGTAGGTTTGCAGGTACACAGAGAGAATGTGTTTGCAGGCACACAGAGAGAAAGTGTAGGTTTGCAGGCACACAGAGAGAAGAAGAACGCGGTGAGTCAGGGATGCGTGTCTCGTTCAAATGGTTTGCAATTGGTTTGCTGTTGATTTACAAGCACTCGTAGAGAAAGAGACGAGGTGAGACAGGCACGGCTGGGTTGCCTGCACTGTTGATTTGTGGGCGCACAGATAGAAAGAGACAGGGTTGAATAGGCCAAGAAAGTGTTATAGGAACAAGCATTGCCACAAGCAGTCGGGACAGCAACAGTGAGGCCCACAGCTCAGCGTGAAGCAGGGTTGTCCAGTTAAAGTTTTTCAGAGGGGGGACACTGGGCAAAAGCCAAAACATGCTCCTTTTTGCATGGTGCAACTACTTACACGTCACTTCATCAAATTGGACCCAACCTTGCGTTTAACTGATGCTGACTTTATGAGCTACCTGAGCATGTGCTCAGATTTAAACAAGTCGCCCTGCGTACAGAATGACAGGACTAAAAGCACACGTCGTGCACTTGTACCCTAGATGGGTGCTTTCCAGGGGGAATGGCACCTTAATTTGCATCTCGCCAACCTCTTCGTCTTTTTGCCCCATTTCTCTTGCAATGATCTTTATTTATTATAAGGACTTCAAAACACTATAAATCACTCAGTTTGGTGCGCTGGCTGGTCAGATATAGCATATGGCTGCTCAAAAAGTAGGGTTCACGCCGCGGCCGATTAGGTATGGGCCCCTTTACTGGCACGTTTCAAGCCCAGCTGCATTGGAATCATTGAAATCAGCCCTACATATCAGAGGGAAGGGTGACCAGAATGGCCTTCTCTGTGGAAGGTGCGGTGTAGTCGGAGCAAAGGAGAAGTGACTTAAAATTGCAAGCGTCCAGTGTTTACACAGCACAATATAAACATACACTTGACGCTAGACAAAGCTTGCCTTATAGGCGAGCGAGCGATCCTTGCTTTTGATCTGAACAGCGTACCTTCAAGACCTTGAAGAAGCTCACGTCCTCATGCCAAGTGGGCGCCTCTCCATTGGCGGCTACAACCTCCACCTCAAAGAGACGCTTGGCCAGTCCAAACATGCCCTCAAGCACCTGCAACGCCACATCACGACCAAGGATCAAATATCAGTACCAGCAGAGACATGTTTAGTCTATACTCATCCAGTCCAGTCTAGACATGCCCTCTATTAACTGTGCCGCCACATTCATGACTGAGAGATACACATGGCAGGACCAGCGGAAAAAGTTTTGGGCGGCCCAGCGGCACAAACATAAATATGGCCACATTTTTTTGTGGACCTCTCAAGCACCTGCGCATGACAAGTATATGATGACAGGCTACAACACAAGCAGCAGCACGAGCTTTACAAGCTGCCAAATCATACGTGCGGCGCATCAAGGAGCAAGTACGTTTTTAGAGAAAAGCACACAGCGCACAGAAATATCTGAACCTCACTCATAGCCCCTCTTCGCTAGCAGAATGAACTGACTCAACCAACCATAGAAATACAGACCGCCACACTGACATGCACACGCAAGCTTGCAAGGCACGCACACATACCTGTGGCAGGGCAAAGTAAGGGCGCAGCTCTTCTTCATTGATTGCATACTTAGCCTCTCGCAGGCGCTCAGACCAGAAGCTCACGTCCCACCACCTCAAGGAGTCCTCTTTGAAACCCTGGACGCACAAAGAGGGTAGAGAGGTTTCTCATCCATGTACACAAAAGCACACAATTTCATAAGTCCTTGAAAAGATAAAAGGCACGCGACATAGAAGGGGCACTTGGGCCAGAAACCCACGACCACTGCTTCAAGGAGTTTATAAGGAGCCCTGGACGCACGAAGGGGGTATAAGGCAGAAAAGGGTCACGTTTCAACATTTTAGTATTTTTGCTGCGAGCTTCAGGACCTATTAAAGTGGAGGTATGACAGGCAAGCACAGGAGTCTCTAGCAAATTAGCAACACTTTTACTCTTTTTTTCTGTGCAGTGGCCATCAACACCATAGACAGCATAAATTGCACCAACGTTGCCCAGTCACAGGGCTCTAGACAAGCTTAGGGATCCCTCACACGTTTTTACGAGGATACTTTCCACTATCACCATTATCAATCATGAAGTGCCACCCACATCACGGAACTCCAAAGTTCTCTGTCTAGTCTTTCCGTATGGCGGTTGATCAATACCCACCCGTACATGGCAAAAAGGAAAAATCCACCTGGTCCTTGGTAAACTTAATGGCGCATATCATGTTATTATTGGTACTTCTGTGAAGCAGTCATTGCCCCCTTTTATGAAAAGATTACTAAATTACCTGACTTTTGGCAAATTCGGTGACCTCTGTCAGGTCCTTCTGTGCGGCAGTCATCGAGGACGCACGCAGCTCCTCTAACAGAGCCTCAGCCTTGTCCAAGTCAGCCATCTACGGCAGAGAGGTATTTGTTGGAGGGAATGAGTACCTGGACGGGACCTGTGCAGCCACAACTGTATACACCTCTAATTCTTAAATAACACAAGCACATACTTACACACACACACATTCACAATCGGCGTCACAGTTACTGTCAAAGCGCTGTTTTAACCACCTACGTTCTTGTGTGTAGTTTTGAAGTTGTGATAAAAGTGCTGCATCAAACTAAATAAGCTCAAGGAAGATCACATACCGTGCAAGATGTGCAAAACAAGTGTGTTGTGATGTGTGCACGAGTGAAACAATTCATTGTGAAATTTCTTGACAAAAAATACATGATTTTGTCAATGGTGGTAAATCTGTGTCCACTGTTGGCAAACCAATGCCCCTCCTTTTAGCAAGCACGTGACTCACAGCTGTATATTTCAAAATGGTGAACAAGAGGCTTAAGACATAAGTGCACATAACTTCCTCCGTTACACCTGCACATATAATAGAAAAGAGTTCCTACACAAAAAAAACTGTGCACGCTGCTGACACAGCCACCTCGTCTCCAACACACCTTTTTCGACATGGACAACTCAGCAAAGTTACTGAAGCCGAGCAGTTTGGCCTTTTCCTGGCGAAGAGACAGGACCTGTGGGGAGAGGAAGGAGCGCTTTTTGTGTGTGTGTGTGCGTGTGTGCGCGCGTGCACACCCTGTCTGTGTGTACAAGTGCAGGACCATGACTTGCTAATCTGTGTGTACAAAAGTGCAGGACCATGACTTGAGCATTGCAAGTAGTCAGATGGAGAGGAAGCACCGCAATAACTCATATATTTTCATTTGTGTGCATATGAGAAGAGGTTTGCCTTCCAGTTTGCCTGGGACACACCATTATGACATGTACAGTCAACCCCTGCCGTTGTAATGATACGTAGCGATGATTTGCAGCGACGACATGCCTTGCTGCACTTATGTTGTGATGGTACGTAGCAATGACACACCTTGCTGCACATATGTTGTGATGGTATGCAGCAATGACATGACTAGCAGCAGCCGTGTATTGACGCACCTTTTCAATGAGGGGACTGTTGTCAATGTCTCCAGAGCTTGCGCGTGTGATGTTTGCACGGTACATCGTCTCACGCAGCTCACGATTTTTTGCGTGCGTCATCACCTGCCAGGTTGAAGACCAGTAAAATAATGATGTTGATTAATATGAGTTTTGCAGCATTTTTACTGCAAGAATACAGCAAGTCAGGCCACAGAGAACTCTAGGTGCATTGTTGCGTCTTCCATGTGCATGTGTGAAGGAAATGGACATATTCATACTTTAAACAAGCATAATCAGATCTGCGTGTTCCGAACGATGGAGTGCGTAAGGACTAGTTAGAGGGGCAACATCTGCTGAGAAAAGACACCTGAGCATTTGCGTGTAGCATAACGATGCAGGGTGCTTGTGCAGTAGGCAGAGAAAACTGTAAAATTGACACCTTATGGCATGGAAACCCTTCCTTGTCCTTGCGGCATGGTAGCTCTTCCTAAGCCAAACCCTGCCACACCCGGTGTTTTAAGGGTGCAATGCTAGCATGAAAAGTGTACAACAGCAAGAGGCTGCTTGCCCTGGTTCTCTCCACCCCAGGCCTATACTTACCGGAAAGTAGCTGGGGAAGTCTAGGGTGAACAGCCAAGGCCCCGACTCGGGTGTGGCTCCTTCGTGGCCCTTCTCTTTGGAAGCAGCCTGTGCCGCTAGACCCAAGGCAGATTCAGGTAGGCCATCCACCTGCATGTGCGTGTATGTGTGTGTATGTAAACGTATGTATATGTGCGTATGTGTGTTTGCAAATTAGATAGGAATTGGGTAGGCCATCCACCTGTGTGTGTTCAAGTGTGCGCGTGTGTATTTCTACGTATGTGTGTGTTTGCATGTAAGTTAGGACATGTAAATTTGTTCACACATCTGTACATGCATAGAGGTTTTGTGTGCGTAATGCGCAACCTTACAATGAAACACACAAGTGATGATTACACGCGATCGCATGTGGGAAGAGTGACCCTTCCTACCTCTTCTTTTGAGGTGACAAGCTTTTTGAACGCCTTGGTGGCGTCCAAGACGTTGTTGGAGAACTTTGTGGATAACTGGGCCAGCTCCTGCTGAATCTCGTTGAAGCGGTCCTTTTGGGGGCCCTCCAAAGCCACACCCCCAAGCACAAAGTCACGCAGCTCTGACTCGACCTGCGTGCACCAAGAGTCGGAGCTCAGTGTGTAGGGCTGACCAAACGTGAAGAACACCCACGCTTCAGATACGTACGTTTGGCAAAGGAGCACCCTGCAAAGGGTATACTGCACACGCAAACAAGCGTGGCTGTTCGATGCTGTCATAAAGTAAGCACGTAGCACGTGCGCAGTTTTGGCCGTGCAAATCGTGATAAATTGGCCGTGCAAATAGTGATAAAGCATTTGTAGCAGTCGCGGCAGAAAAATGCAGTCTTAGAATGAGCAGGAAGTGCAACGTACCACACGCTTTTGCCCAGGTGTTAGCTTCTCCCAGTCTGATCCATTCCTCAGAGCCAGAAAGCCCTCATACAAAGGCCTGCGTGTGGTATACAACAGACTGACGGTAAGTGCGTGACAATGCATGTGCACGCGCATTTGCATACACATGTGCAAACTCAAAAGACCTCGTCATACAGGGATTTGAATGCAGCTCACTGTCCAGCCCCCATGAACGGGAGTTGCAGCACAGAAGCCTTAAAAAGCGTTATACAAGCCACACATACGAATCTGGCCAACCCTATCGGTTGACACGCACTCACTTGCTCTGGCTGAGGCGCAAACCGAGCTTCACATTCTCTGGCTGCACCTCCTCCACGGCCTTGCGCAGCTCCTCGTTGTCTTTCACTCCCTACATCCGGCAAAATTAGTTAATCATATGACCTTGCAACCACCCTTAATTAAGTCTGTTATGACTCCCTGTACCTGTACTATGATTTGATGGATTGTTTAACTTTGTGTTGCATCGTACAATTCTAAATTATGCCCTTTATCCCTAAAAATGTCCAAGCACGTGTTAAGTTGGGCATTCATGCGTGTAGACGTCGATTCCATTCTGTCCTGAATCGTGAGGTCCAGGTGCACGTATATCTGGAACAGGAGATGAAGCACTGGCAGTATTGACTTGCTGCACTTTTGTGCTTGCCTCTGCACATCGTACGGTGACATCAAAACAAGCGTCACCCACAATTCTGACAGTTGCTGTCTATCACTAAATAGGTGGCAAGACATCATTAGCAGCACATTGCTTTAGAGAGCACTTCATCTGTGGCCGTGTGTAGAACAAAGCAGGAGCCATGCTATCCCTGCTGCAAAAGCATGCTAACGCTTTACTATAGAATTGGCACTCTGTGGGCCTTGTTATTTTGAGTCCTAAAAATCTGTCGCGTACAAACATGAGGCACGCGGCAGTGAGGGGAGAGTATATGACAAACCTTGAGGTGACCAACAATGCCCCAGGCACGTTGGTGACGGTCCACGATGCGCTCTAGGGGATCTAGCAGGCTGGACCACTGTGTGTGGAGAGTGTGTATGTGTGGAGGGGAGGCTATGTAGGAAGTTGTTGTGTATGCACTATTTCACCTGCCTGCCTGCACGCCTTTTATCGTCTGCATTCGTCTGCATTCACCTTCAGCGTGAGTTCAAAGCGCTCTGACAACAAGGGTTACCAGCTTATCGCTGTCACGCTTTCATCTAGCATTTCTACATATAGAAAGTGATGCGGTCCTGGCAGAGGAAAAAGTAGCTGGCAGAGTGCAGCACAAAGAGAAGGCACAGGCGGATGTGCAAAGCCTCAGTTGCCAAGGAGCCATTGGTCATACCAAATGCCGCACAGCCTATGACGTAAGAAGCAAGTGGCAAGTCCCCTGTTCTGTGGTCTGGAGCCATGGGCTTTAACCCGTGTAACTCAAAATGCAAGGTGGGCCACATGAACTCTCTTCGTCACTTCTTCTATTCTGCTGTGACACACGCGCACGTACACCACACCCACACACACCGTAGGAGCTGCGTTCTTTTCCAGGGCATCAATGTCAGCGTGCAGCTGGGTGAGGAGGCTTCTTACACCGGGGACCACGTGGTGAGGCTGTGAACCAACAAATAGCAGAAGTCAGGTACGAGGGGGAGGTGTGCATTTTTTGTCGTGCATTCTGCTCATAAGCGAGGAAATTGTTTGCTTGGCACACACAAGCATTTGAATATTGAAATTCAGCAGAAGCCTAGATATTCACTATGAGGTGATCATGCAAGCAGTTATCTGGATGGGGAGGCGGATGAAGGAGACACACCACCACACGCGCAATGCTTGTGCGCAGCATGAGGCTGCTCATGCTGCCACGCCTAAGGCACCTCACCTTCACTTGGTCATACAAGGGGAAGGCTGTGTCCTGCGCAACGGGAGTGTTTTGTGTGAGCGTTGTAGTGCAAAAATGAGCGTGTCCTCGTCCACACATGCACTTTAGACCTTTGTCCACACACGCACCGCAAGCAGTGGGTTTGCTTCTACCGCTGTTTCTGCTGCTGGGGCTGTTGCCATGCTTCGTGTGAGGAACCTGTGGTCTCTCCTCCCACTTGTGACAGGGGTAGTGGACAAACAAGGGCCACCAACTGAGCCAGGCAGACCCCTTGACAAGTTGACAGAGGAGCTAGGAACGACAAAACAGTGGGGACGAACAAAGGAGAGACTGGCGGGAGCAAAATTGCAGCGAGCTACCGAAGGCCTTAGTAACTGTGATTTACTGTTCAATGCTTGCATAATAAATAATCGCAGCATAAATATAATTTACAGTTTCGTTTGTTGGCCGAGGCACAGATTGTAGGCCGAGCGTCTCGCTGTTTTTTATCCATGTATGTTTCTCCACACGTTTTTGAGTGTGGTGTTCTTTGGCCAATCCCATTCCCTAGCCCCTAATCCTAACCGGGTCCCTAAGAACGTGCGCAAGGGGAAAATTTTGGCCGGGAGACCCCAATATAAGTAGATCTAATAAATATGAATTTTAAATAGCAAGTGCCAGCCAGCCAGCCAGCTCTTCTGTCACCAATTTTAACGTTGAACAAAAAATCTATTCACTTAGGTCATTTAGACAAGGAGGAAAAGAAAACGGCCCGGTGATGCGCGTGCGACTGTCTTCAGATAACAAACGTGCGGACATTTGCGCGGACAAGAGAGAGCAGCCCCCGTGCACTCGCATCTAGCAAAAGAAGCTTGTAGCGTAGTGCTCGTTGCTGGAAAGAAGACCACCTTTGGGGATGGACGAGGATGGCAACTCACTGCCATGGTATAATACTGGGGGGCTGTGAAAAGATTCAAAAAAATCTTAATACGTCTGGGACTGTAACAAAGCGTGATTACGAACGGAACAACCCCAGATCTCAGTGTTGCAGCACATGTTAAAAACTCTTCAACACTTGTTTCCGGGAGAGCGATGCAATATGTCGTAGGTTGAAAAGTAGCGCATTCCATTAAGATCTACACCACCGCTGCGATCTACTCTTCTATAACCTTGCCTCAGGGCATCTGGCACTTGCAGTGGGGCAACGGCAGAAGAAGAAGCTACGGCAGGCGGCAACGGGTGGGGGCTGGGAACAGGGGAATGTTGTTGCTGCTGCTCTACATGCTGGTGCTCCCCCTGAATCCGTGTGCCCGCGAGCAATCCATCAGAGCTGCCTGCACCCCCTAGGTACGAGGACGGCGACCTGGCAGGGCTCTTCAGCGCAGCTAGGGCTGCGGAGCCTGTGCCAACTTTCCTTTTTGATCCTAGATCGTCTGTTGTTGCATCTGTTCCACTACACAGATCAGTGGGTGCAAAACTGTGGATGGGGGGTGGGGCAGGAGGAAGGAGAGCGGAGGTGGCAGCTCGGACGCAATGACCTGAAATGGACATGCAATTTGGTAGCATGGGCACAGGGATGGCAGAGATTGGGTCAGGACTCATACATGTGTTTTATCGTATGAGTATGTGTGTTTCTTTGTGACACCGCCTTCCTGCAAATTGTAGTTCTTTGATACATTCACAAAAGCACAAAAGCAAACTTTATTTTGGCACGGACATAAATTACCTAAACCAGATCAGCGGTGACATGGAAAATAAGTGTTTGATGCAGTGTCATTAGTGTTTAATGGTAATCAGTAGAATGTGGCAAAGGTGCAGGCCAGAATTTGTAGGAAATGTCTCATCAAGAACATTCTGACCTGCAGTTCTTAACGCAGGTCTCGGCCATGGTTGCCCTTCACAGTCTTTGTCCGGAGACTGCAGAGCAGACCAGCCTGCATCGCCAAACCCCTTGCTTAGCAGTCCCCCCCCTAAACTGCTGAGCGGGTAGCTTCCGCCTCTTTCATTCTCTTCCCACCACCTGGGGCTCTCTCCTAAATGATGCTGCTGCTGCTGCTGCTGCTGCGGGCCTGGTATGGCGCCCCACTGCGGCTGCGGCTGGTGGCTCAGGCTACTGTTGAGGCTGAGGCTGCTATAAGGAGGAGACCCTGCAGGTGCTTTTGGTGCTTCTGGTGTGTCCCACATGCTAGGAGAAGGACGCCAGGGCGGTGACCCTGCGCTTTCAAACGACAGCACTGTGTGAGTACCAGCAGCAGCAGGCTGTAGGGGCGGCGGCAACGGGAGGGGCAGTGGGGACGGAGTGTTTGAGAAGGCTTGAGGGGCATAGGGTGTTGACGGCAGCAGAAAACTTGGCAAGCCCCATGCACCACTGGCACCACCATCGCTGTAACCAGCCGTGCCAGAAGAGGCAGGAGTTGTGCGGCGTGCATCCTCATGCATGGTAGACTCTGCTACAGCTCCTGCAGGCACCTTTGAAACGTCGGTGTTGCTGACGCTGCTCTCCCTTCGCTTTGAGGCTGCAAGGTCAGCCAGCATGCTGCTCACCTGTGTGAGCGGGCAAAAGGGTGTGATGCGCCATGTGCATGTTGGAGAAGTGCGTGATATGAGCGTGTTGTCACTACAGGTCTGTCCCCTACAGGTGATGTCCTATTCTTGTGAATTAATTAACTCTGCTCGCGGTTTGGTCGGCGTGCTCGTCCTTTGCGCAAGCCGTCACGACGCATCAATGTACCAGCTTGACCATTCGATTGCAAGTATGGGCTATGTATACCCTTACGAACATGAAAGTATTATGGAAACCGGGTGTAAACGAAAGTAAGTAATGAATCCTTGAGAGATTTCACTACTTACTTTCATATAAAACCCAGTTTCCATAAAACTTTCATGTTCAAGGGGGGAGATATAGCCCATACTTGCAATCGAATGGATAAGCTGGTACCACGATTCTTCGTGACAGCTGTCATGCTAAATCAGTGGCATGGACAAATCATGTGAATTTCCCTGGGGTTTATAATGTGAACAATGATTTTACGGCTATTTAGTTGTTTGGCCAGATTAGATGGTCCTCTTGTAACAAACTCTCTCTCTCTCTCTTACCCAGACACAACCATCAGCCACCTCAGCAACACCTTGGTGCGTTGCTTGAGCTGTCCCCACTGTTTCTCATGTAAAGAGAGGTTTATTAAAATAAAGAAATGTTCAAAGTGTGGATAAGGAATAGTTGCTGGAGATTCACAAATATTTACAGGAACTCCCACCATTCTCTAACCCCACCCATCTTTGAAAAAGACCTCCCAACACATTTGCAAGTGTTGCAAAATGAAATAGATCTTTGCACAGGTTACAAGTTGTTTGATAGACCTTGCGAAAAACAGCGCTCATTAAACCGCAGGAGACCTAGTTTGCAATATGGCCCGCATAAGCCTTACTTGGTTTTAATTAAGGATTGACTGATGGTGGTTGGGGAGGAAGCAAAGCGCTGATTCCTTTTGAAATGTTCAAATCCTTAATTAAAACCAAGTAAGGCTTATGCGGGCCATATTGCATTAAACCGCAGGAGACCTAGTTTGCAATATGGCCCGCATAAGCCTTACTTGGTTTTAATTAAGGATTGACTGATGGTGGTTGGGGAGGAAGCAAAGCGCTGATTCCTTTTGAAATGTTCAAAGAGGAATGTGCCGTAATGCGCAGGTTGGATGCAAGAAAAAACAAAGAAACGAGAATGCCTCACCGTCGTTGCTAGGCCACCAGACTTGCTAAGCTTGCTGGCACTCCGACAGCCAGGGGGCCCAAGGTAGTGAGGTGCTGCTGCAGCTGTTGCTGTTGCTGAGAGGCCGTAGCTGCTCCTAGGCTCAGGTGCTTGCTCCTCTGCTGCTGCTGCTGCTGCTGCTGCAGGAGGGAAGGACTGCTGCCAGTAATCTTGCCGCTGCTGCTGCGGCGGCTGCTGCTGCTGATGCTGTTTGTGCTGCTGGTGTGCAGCATGGCTACTACTCACACTGAGAAGCTGCTCACACGGGTCGCGATGATCACAAACAAAAGGTTCATCCCCCCTTGCCCACGCAGGCTGCTGCAAACAGCCACCCTCTTCCTCCTGCCCTTCCTGCTGTCGCCCCCCTTGGGCCTCACCTGCTTGTGCTATTGAGTGGGCTGGGCCTATTGCTGTACCCCTCCCTTGGCCCGCTCTCTCTGCTGCTGCTGTGGCTGCATAGCTCCCTGTCCTACTCCTGCTGTACCCAGGTGATGAGGTACTGCCGCTGGTTTGTTGCTGCTGCTGCTGTGGTGCCTGGCCGCTCGATGCGACACCGCGCTGCACTGGTGCATCTTGGTAGTTGCTGTAAAATCCATCTCCCGCCCCTTGATTTGCACCCTCTCGGCCGTGAACAGCTGTGTGCGGGTCAGGGGTAGGTGAATACCCGTGGACAGCTATGTGGGCAGAGTGAGTCTCTTTGCTAACATGAGGTGTGGGGTGGGAGGGGTGGGGGTGCTTGGCTTCTCGGACGCTGTGATGGTCTGAGGAGGTGGCTGGGCTGAGCAGCCTGCAGATTAGTGTATCAAATTACTCTGTTTGGCTGAATTCAAACACTTACGTATGTTGAAAGCTTGAAGTGACCAGATTTTCCGTGCACACACCGCGCATGTCACATCAAACGAGGGAATGGTGATTGTTTACCACGACAAGTCTGTCTGGATGGATGAGGCTCCATGTCTCACCATTCAGAAGTATCTATTCAGAAATAATGCAGCTTTAACAAGAGGTCCCTCTACGGCAGATTGTTAGCATGGTAACTAAACTGTTTTCAAGCTGGACAAGTCTGTTGGAAAATGGCAGAGCACCCAAGCAGCTTCTGCAATTATATTGGCTTTTCACCAAGTTGAAAACTCCATAACTCATATTGACAGAAAATTGTAAACAATAACATATCTGCAAGCAAGTCCTGCAGCCCCCTGCCCCACACTCACAAAGCTACCAGCACACACATGGTCACCCACCAAGCATCATCGACGTCTGACCCATTCACGGAACCCCGCAGGCTTGCCACCTCCACAGCTGCTTCTTGCTGCTGCTGCTGCTGCTGCTGCTGCTGCTGCTGCTGCAGACCCTCACCATCTAAAATGACTTCAGGTGACAGCTCCTCGTCCTCGTCTTCCCCCTCTCTATCTCCTTCCTCTGAGCCGTGCAGTGAGAGCTCCTTTGCCTCCGCCCCCCCTGCCCCCTCCTCTCCTTGTCCATGGCCGTTAGCCCCATTTGCAGCTCCTGCACTAATACCCTCCACACCTCCCACCCCCCCTCTACTTCCTGGCTTTGCGTCCTGGCTCCCATGACGAGCATGCACAAAGGACAGGCTGGCTTCTGGTGACAAGACATCATCACCGCTCTCAGTACCAGCACCGTCACCATTTCCAGCAGCACCATCATCAGCATCACCTCCTGCCTCGCTCCCCGTTTCCTCCCACAGCCCACCACGCGTGAAGCCTGGGCCTCGCTTGTATCCTCCCACAGCCCTGTCCCTCTCCATTGCAGCGCCATGTGCCTGTTGAAGAAGTGGTGTTCTACGTGAGCAACGAGCATGCACAAAGGACACAGAGGGGCAGAGGGCTCAAATGCAAGTGCGGATGCAGCACGTGAACTGTTTTGATAAGAACAAAAAATCTTGCGGGCAGTTACAAACGACTCCCCACATACTTGAGGGCATGCTGCGGTGCCCTTTGCCACCCCTCCTGCTGCGGGTGAGGTCTGAGTGACCCCGGCTCCAGATCCCCCTGCACGTTTTTAAGTGGGGGTGAATTGTATAAATATATGAAGTGTTTGAATGCCAGCAGGCTTCTTGTTTAACGCTGCCAAAGGTCAGACTTGAGGTGCCTTGGTGGAGCTGTCATGCCTGAGGCAATTTGGCTGCAACAAAGCTGCAAAGTGATAAAAGATTTGTGGATCAGAGATAGCTTTTCGCTCAAATCATCACCACTTATATATTGAAGCCCTTTCAAGTAAAGCCTCTGGCCGATTGATTGCGTGCTTGTGATACGCTTACAAGGTTGCAAGCACGAGATGGGTGGATAATCGAAACATGCATGGACGGTGCATATGGGTATCTTTTTGCACGATTCTGAGTCAACTCCTTTTGGGCACACTGCGTTACATTGAAAGATAAGGTTGTACATTGAAAGTCAAGGTCATACATCACACATACGCACATATGTGTAAGTTGTTGTGTACACGGCGATCTAGTAGGGAGATCTCCACCTATAGCACGGGGAAAAAAAGGTGACAGTGTCACTGCTTAAGTTACCTGTGTGTGTGTTTGTGTGTGTGTGTGTGTGTGTGTGTGTGTGTGCATGTGTGTGTGTGTGTGCAGTTGCAGTCAAGCACATTGCTTAATACGACTCTGGCCAAACTTGCTGTCAAAGTAAGCCAACACACAGCCTCTTCTTTGAACTTCTTCCACCCACAAGAGCCCCAGGCAAAGGCGCACCAAGGTAAGGCCGTTCAGGCAATGCCACACAAACCCTCTTATCTATCCCCTATACCTGTGAGGGCCTCTGACCCACCTCCTCCTCCTCCTCCTCCTCCTCGCAGTGGCTTTGGCTTCCGGGCTGTGGGCCCTCGTTCTGCATCATCCCGCGTCAGCTTCACGATGGTCTGATGCTGCATGAGCACGACCCTCTCCAACCTGCTGATGTGCTCACGCCTCTGCAAAAGGACAGTAGATCAGAGCCGGATTTTTTCACACGCTTATGCCTTTGTAACCCACATGCTCAAATTTTGTTTGCAAACCACCGAATTTAGCTCATCAGCAGGCAAAGCAGTTGCGGTTGTGGTCAAGCAAAGGTGCCTTGCAAGCTGTTGGAAAGCAGTTTGTTAAGCTCAGCATTACCTTCTTCAACTCCTCGTGATAGCTTTCTGCCTCAGACACGAGCTCGTTCACGCGTGACGTGGCAGCGACGAGTTTTGAATTTGCAGCTGCAGCCGTCTTGGTGGCCATGGAGGACCTCTGGGCCTGAGGTCGTATTCGCAGAGAGTTCCAAGTAAGGCAATCTCACACATTCAGCAGCAGGTTTGTAAAAAATATGAACACCATAATGTTAGAAGTAGTTGAAGATATATGCATTACAGGAAACGCCGGAGCGAGTGTGCTGTAAGACGGGTGCAAAGCATGACTTTTTTCCACAGAGAGCACTGGCGTGTTAGTTTGTTAGTAGGGTTGGCCAGAACCATACATATATACGTATATACGGTGTATATACGGTATTTCAAGCAGTGAAGCCTCCATACATACGGTCATATACGGTTAAAATATACGGTCCTGGCCAACCCTATTTGTTAGCTAAGTATGCTAGCATACTAAAAGGTCCAGCACCTTACTTATAAGCGCCAAGAAACGGTTAAGCAACGCTTTAAGATAAAAGATGACAGAAATGACAATAGACACTGAGGAATCAGGGCTCTTGCGCCGCCAGTCACCCTAGCCACTAGGTGATACCTCCTTGGACCATCTTTCACGCACAGTCAGGAGTGGTCTTAACACATAGATCAGGAATGACCTCCAGGCACTGAAACAGGAACATTTTTTGTACCGGACACAATTACTTCAGCCAAAGTTGAAAACGCAACCACGTGTACACACTTCAATACACATTCAGACAGAAAGAGAGAACAAAGAGAGAAAATGCAACCACGTGTACACACCTCAATACACATTCAGACAGAAAGAGAGAACAAAGAGAGAAAATGCAACCACGTGAACACACTTCAATACACATTCAGACAGTACCTACCTGGGTGGTGCGCACGCTTGCAGCACTGGCTTCAACGGCTACCAATCTCCTGCAGAGCTCCTTCACACGCAGGTTCAGGCCATCCCTCTCCCGAGTCACTGACTCAAGCTGAAGGACAACAGAAGTCAGCTGCAAGGAATGCAAGTACAAAGGTCAAATGATAACCGTGTGCGGCATTCAACTAGCAAGTGGCTGATACAAGACGCAAGCTTTGAGGAGTAAGAGTGTATGAGAGGGACTTTGAGTGTAGGTGCCTTTCTTTTTTAAAGCTACAGCAGCAGCAGGGAAAGAAACTTGAAAAATTCCCAAGTTAAAACAGGCTTACTTAAGGAACGTACGCAAGCTTAAGCACCAACCTATTGTGCTGAGCTTAAAGAACAAAGCAGCCAAGGCCATTCAACATGATGTGATGTTTTTGACTGATAATCCAGCCTGTTGTTTCCAGCAGCTGACAGATCATGCAACTCGAGTCTCCCGGATAGCAGGCCATCGGGTGATACACAACCATTACATCCTAAACAACTAAGTTACATTTTGGCCAACTATACGCACATATTCCGTAACACACCGTGGCGTTCGGCTGCTCGGTGCCAGCAGCCGGTAGGTCAGATGTATCCCAAACCAAGCCCGCTCCCCTCCGTGATGTAGACTTGTCCTTCATGTCCCCAGCAAGCTGTGCAGTCTCAACTGCCTGAGACAGGTAATTTGTCTCCAGCTCCTGGAGCTTGCCCTGCAGCAATTGCAAACAGGGCCACGCGTGTAAACACCTAGGGGGCTTGAGCCCGACCTCTTAGTCACGCCATACGCTGCATTGTGCGTGCGTAACTAAACAATGATTTATGTTTCCTGACACTCTGTTATGTGTCAAGTTGGTATAGAAACAAGAAGCTGCTCAGGCTGTGCATTGCTTGTCGAATGATGCAGGCTCTGATTGACAAAGGCTCTTGTCAAATGGGTATTGAGGCGACGGTTTACTCCCCAGAGCATGTGTACAATGCTGAAGCTGTCTGCCATTTGTCGTTTGTTGTTTTCAGTGACTGAGATCTACTGATGAGCAGCTACAAACGACAGGGTGAGGCTGCAGAGGGCGAGTAGCAATCATATCTACCTGTCTTGCGATCAGCGCGTCCTGGTGTGTCCTTGCTCTTTTTTCTGATCGAGCGAGAGCTGCACGCAGCTGCTTGTTCTCTGTGAGTATTAACAAGGAGGAGGTGGCACGAGAAAAAATGAGTGGGACAGTACATGAGGTTTGAGTTACATAGCCCGCACATCAAATGCACCATACGAAAAAGGGATCAGCCACCGCTTTACCTTGTGCATGCATCCGTGCTCCCCCCAAAACTGCACTCAGAGCCTCTGCATTTCAATTTAAGTTGTCTTAATTTCTAGCTAGTAGGTACATGCACACCAGCTCGCATCTGCTTCTCTAGGAACACACACTCACACACATACACACACCTACTCGTTTGCTCCAAGAGGATCCATATTCCATATTAAATCATAGCACACAGATGCACCACCTCAACCACCTGTATAGCCGCCATGATTTATCTGGCACCTAACTGTTTTACATAAGAGTTTAGGCAGCAGATAATGTAATGTACCACCCTTGACCTGACTCACCTTTCCGTAGGGCCTCCGTAAATGAAGCAAGCCCCGATGCACGTGCATGACCCTTGCTGAACGTCAGCTGCATGTTCTTTTGCTCGGCAGCCACGGCGTGCAGCGCCTGGGCTTGATCGTGCAGCATCTGCTGGCTTGCCTCAAACTGTGGCCACAGACAGGCGTGATGATAGCGATACTAGCAGTGTCCAGGAAGTAGGATGTGTGCAAGCATGGCTAAATGCCTCTTCAGAGTCGTATTTGCATGTGCTTCTGTGTTGCGTCGCATCGTTCTGTTCTGATCATCAGTTATGCAGCAGTGAAGGAGGTACAGCACAAACCAACAAAACCAGGAAGAATGCCAGCATACAGATGAATTGATAGTAAAAACCACATTGAATGCATCTTGCCACAGAGACTTTATGCACCTGTGCCTGTAGCTGCCGTTCCCTTGCTGTGCTCTCTTTCAGAGCGTGGTCCAGGGCAAGGCTGTCATTCAACAACTCCTGTATTCGTGCAGCCATGCCTGCATCCCGTTCCCAGCGCTGCTGCTGATCCTATGTTTTGAAGCATTTGCAAGGGTTTGTATGTGAGTGTGTGCGCGCATGTGTGTGTGTGTGTGTATGTGTGTGTGTGTGTGTGTGCGTGTGTATGTGTGTGTGTGAGTGAGTGTGTGTGTGTATGTGTGTGTGTGTGTGTGTGTGTGTGTGTGTATATGTGCGTGCATGCGTGAGTGCAAGTGAGTGTATGTATGTGTCTGCTTGTGTCTAGTAACTCCTGCCTCTGATGGAAGCCCCATTCCTTGCATTGTTGTGGGAGGTGGTGAATTCATGCGGGTCAAACGTTGACTTTGGTCAGGGCTCTGAGTGAGGCATCGAAAGGCTTTCCAAATCCTATATAAGTAATTCTACTACCTCTAGGTAGTATTGTTGCAATCTGAATTGTTTTTACGCGTCGTGTTTACACACGTTCAATTTCATTCTATATCGATTCATTTGCATTTATTATTGCATTCAATTGATACAAGTGCCACTCGACCGGTTTCCACGTACGAGAACTCGGAGGCTTATTTCTCGTGCCAGGCGGTGTGGTTGCAGAGAATTAAAGGGCAGTCATGGCACGTTGTGGCCGTTGTCCTTGGTAAGTGGGTTGAGCACATATTCCATGCATGATCATGAACATGCTACTGTATTGTGCAGCACACTCACTAAGCGTCAGCAATCTGGGCATGACTGCCACAGCATGCATTGCTGGTCGTACAGAGCATCGCACGCAAGACCAGATGCTCAATGGCTGAAACTTGCCTCCTTTTCCTTGTCCAACTTGATGACATTGCAGTAAACTATTCGTGTGGCTCATCTGGGCTATCCACGCGGTATGAGCTGATGAAGAACGCTGAAAAGATGCCTACGATCAGAGCTGTCAAAGTCAATGAAATGCGTGTTTGGCGTACACAGTACACATACACACACACACACACACACACACACACTTGCTCACGCACACATCTACACAAACACGCATGCTCACGCACACATCTACACACAGACACACGCGCTCACACACATACACACACACACACACACACACACACACACAAACATACACTGACATGCACAGGTTCTATGCATAGTGTACTTGGCGCTATCGCTGTATACATATCACAACTTCGGTGAGTTGCCGCATCTAAGCAAGAATGCCTAATTCAAACTACATGCAGTCAGAGCAATTTCCTGTCAAAATGACTTTTCTTCTAGGGTTTCTTGACCTATCTCAACCACCGGGGACCATGGTTTACCATGCCACCTGGTGTTTTGGAGCTGAAGGCATATAAGCTCAATTGTACAAAATATGTGCATTTATCTTAGCTGCTAGCCCCCCCCCCTTCTCTCTCTCTCTCTCTCTACCTCCCTCTCTCTCTCTACCCCTCTCTCTCTCTCTCTCTCTCTCTCTCTCTCTCTCTCACACACTCTCACTCTCTCTCTCTCACACTCCCACACACACACCCACACCCACACACACACACACACA